>Ga0228710_1004678_pt1 | contig 21557 bp, 17 predicted proteins | sample MedpolnodulmetaG_FD_177995 | JGI IMG/M metagenome (GOLD analysis project Ga0228710, IMG submission 177995) | Root nodule microbial communities from Medicago polymorpha collected in Santa Monica, California, United States - pink nodules | ecosystem: Host-associated > Plants > Roots > Nodule... | reverse complement strand
TAAAGAGTGATCCAACAATATTATCGGGTCGACAATGACTAGCTAATCCATTTTTTAAAACATTGATTATTATGAATGAAATAACATGAGTTTGCTTACACAAAACTTACATAAAAAAAAAAAAAATCTTGAGTTATGGACAATGAAAATGACCCTAATTTGTTTTTTTAGATATAATTATGAAAAATCACAAACAGGAAACCTATAAACTGCATATACCAAAGAAATAAGTCATTAATACAATTCCCTATCAGGATATGCCTTGAAGGCACCTTGACCATTATAAATACTTCGTTACACAAAAAATAATTCAACAACAGCTCATAATGATGATGTTGTAAGCAAGCATTTAACCAATGCCTTTTAGAAGTTAAACTCTTATGTTTATGCCAATTTTATAGAACACGTATCACTAATTTTATAGGACAAGGTTTATGTTTATGTTTCCACAAAAGTATCTTAAACCGAATAATCATATAGGACAAGGTTTGAATTCTATTTGTCATCCCTGAAAGTTTATCTCGTAGCTTCTTACATTAGTTTACTTTTCTTATTTTCAGATGGCATGATCTTATTAATAAAATTAGAGGCCTAACTCATCCTTAAAAAACCGGTTCATAAGGTGGGAATTGCCTCCTCTATATAAACTCTTATCAAGAGTCTTATCTATCCGATGTGGGACATGGGTTTTTCCCAATACACCCCCGTCACGCCCAGCACTCTTTGGGCTTGGTGCGTGAATCGACCGTCACACCCAGCAGCACTCTTTGGGCTTGGTGCGTGAATCGGTAGGTGGCCCTTGAAATCGACGGGCTCTGATGCCATAATGAAATTGGAGGCCTAACTCATCCTTAAAAACCGGTTCATAAGATGAGGATTGCCTCCTCTATATAAACTCTTATCAAGAGACTTATCTATCCGATGTGTGACATGGGTTTTTCCCAATACACCCCCGTCACGCCCAACACTCTTTGGGCTTTGGTGCGTGAATCGACCGCCACGCTCAGCAGCACTCTTTGGGCTTGGTGCGTGAATCGGTAGGTGGCCCTTGAAATCTACAGGCTCTGATACCATAATGAAATTGGAGGCCTAACTCATCCTTAAAAACCGGTTCAAAAAAGGCACTTTACGGGTTCATAAGGATGAGTTAAACTCAAAAAGGCACTTTACGGGTTAAAGCAAGCACCTCATGCCTGGTATACGGAGCTTCAGATATTCCTTTTATCCCTTGGATTTGTCAACTCCACTGTTGTTGCCTCTTTATTCATCCACCGCAAACCAGGTGTTACATTATACTTATTAGTATATGTTGATGATATCATTGTTACCGGGAGTTCTCCTGCCGAGGTCTCCACACACATCGCCACACTCGCCGCTCGCTTTTCTTTGAAAGACCTTGGATGTCTTAATTATTTCTTGGGGGTCGAAGTGATTCCTTCTACTGCAGGCATATTCCTTTCCCAAAAGAAATATATCACTGATCTAATGCATAAATCAGGCATGACAGATACGAAACCAACATCCACTCCATTTTCTGCCACAGATAAGTTACTCAAGGATTCCGGCGATCTCCTACCGTCCCCAACCGAGTATCAAGCGCTCAGATACTTGGCGGGTTCCTGTGACAAAGGCGTCTTCATTTCGACGACCGCTCCATTAAATCTCCACGCCTACTCAGATGCGGACTGGGTAAGCGACAAAGATGATTATATCTCCACCACTGGTTATCTGTTATATCTTGGCAGCACGCCCATCTCTTGGAGCTCTCGAAAACAACGTTCTGTTGCTCGCTCTTCCACATAAGCAGAATATAAAGCCTTGGCTGACACGGCGAGTGAGCTACTATGGGTCCTTTCCCTACTCACTGAACTCGGCCACACTCTAAAAGCCAATCCAGTCATCTATTGTGACAACCTCGGTGCTACCCACCTTAGTGCTAATCCTGTATTTCACTCTCGGATGAAACATATAGCCTTAGCCTATCATTTTGTCCGAGAAAATGTTCAAAATGGCAAGTTTCGAGTATCCTTTGTTTCTACCGATGATCAACTTGCTGATATTCTAACTAAACCCCTGCTTTGTCCTAGGTTCGATTACTTACTGTCCAAGTTGCATCTCTCTTTCAGACCATACAACTTGCGGAAGGATATCAATAATAATAATTAGAATAATGTCCCACATCGGGTAATATGAAGAAATATGCAAATGCATGGTCATATAAATAAAAGCCTTGTGTGTTAGTATTACATGCACCAATAGTTAGTGGGTTTTGCTATAGTTAAGCATTACTTCTACTATTCAAAATTTGTAATTATCAATTACATTATACATTTTCCTTCTTTCTATATTTCTATACTTATGAACATTTATAGTCTCAACGGTTAAATCAAACATCACCAAATTTGTGACTGGTTTTATACTCAAACTGAAAGGTATAGCAGTCTAATTTTTGGAAACAAAGCTCTTTGATATATGTACTCATAACAGATACTATTTGAAACCAATTTAATTAGTCTAAATAATTCTTAGGACATAAATAAAAAAGAAAAGAACAATTCTAATACGTAGAGTTCTTTGGTTATGACCAGCCCGACACCCAACCCCCGATCCTGGTGCAATGGTTGAACCGGCCAGACTGGTTAATAAAACAATTGGTTTGCACTTTAGACCCTACTACTAAGTGCATTTTGGATGAGCTAGTGGTGAACTTAGCACATATAGGTTTTGAAGAGGAGTTGTCCTGTATAATTGGTTCTCTACATCCTCAAAGGTTTTGTCCTACGGCTACCTAGGTTTATTCTCAGATAAAAAAATTCTTGACAATGATTTGGAAGTTCCTACGACAAAATGATGGTGATAGAAACAACATAAATCCTCCAAGGAAATGAGTTAGAAAAATTACTAAAACCGTTGGAAGTTTTGCCATTAATGTGGCATGTCTCTAACCGTTTGACTGTTCCATTTAGGTTGTCTTATTGTAGCCTCCAACACCTTTATTGTGTTGGGTGTTCAAGGGTGGATTTAGTACACATAGCTTAGAGAATAGAGATATGATTTGTATAGTGTTAATAAATCTTGGGCATCCCTCAACATAAAAGCTAATTTTGTAAGATTGAGTCAGATGCAACCTAAATTCAAATTCTATAGACTTGTGTTATAGTTCTAAAATTAAAAACAATTTTTTCATTATTTTTTTAGAATTTTTTGAAATCGAGTCATCCTGTTACAGATACAATTTTATTAGAGAGAGCGACTCATACAACCAAGTTATTCGATTTTATACAATTCAATCATGTGGTTCGCCCAATGATCCATTAATTCAATCATTCATTCATTAACCTTATAAGGTCGAAGACATATCCAATTTTTTAAATATTGATTATTATAAAAGAAATACCACAAGTTTGCTTGTGCAAAAATAAAAAAACAGTCTTGCATTGTGAATTATTAAAACATTTGATTCAATCAAGTGGTTCGATCAATGATCCAATTGTTCGACCAATAAATCAATGATCTAATAACCTTATCAGGTCAATGACCGATCTAATTTTTAAAATGTTGATTATTATAATGAAATACCATGATTTTGCTTGGAAAAAAAACTTGCATTATAAATTACTAGCAAAAAGAGTGTCCATCTTATCACTTTTTTATTGCACGAATATGTGTAAGTTATGAACGGTATTTTTTATGAAATTTTGATTTTGATTAAAATTATAAGTACAAATATTTGTATTTTTCAAATTGTAACAAACTCAAACAATTATGTTTATCTTTTCAATAACAATAGTAATTTAACAAATATAATATAAATGTTTTTTTTAATACCACCAACAATATAATATTAATATAGAAAATTTGTTTAAGTGTATAATTGAAATTATAAGAAAATCAGCCAAAATCTCAATCCCCAAGCGAAATTACACCAAGGGTCCTTTAAGTTTGAGGTTTGATAATATTGTTCCTATTGTAGTGGAATATTTCCTATTTTAATAGGATTTAATTTTCATAATTATAATTAAAATTTAAAATAATATTATTAAAAGATAAAACAATAAATAAATTAGTTTAAATGAAGAGTAAAAACCTATGAAACTCGAATACTCCAAAACGGAGACGTACTCGTATCGAATACTGATACTCCACGGATACTTGTGGATACGTATCTACGAAGTATCGAAATTAATAATTATTTAATTTTTTAAAAAAATAATTTATCGGATAATATAATAATGAAGAGTAATCAATGTTTATTTTCTTCAAGTATTTTACATGTCGTCCTAAATTTCAAAAAATTCTTGTATCTGCATACCCGGACACCAATATTGCTCGTAGACATAAATGGTGGGTGGCCCGATAGCAGAAACTTGATAACAGGTGGCCTAATGTATCTTGAAGAGGCTCTGATAGCATTTTAGAAATCATGGTTGAGCCTAACACAATCCCACAAAACCGACTTGTGAGGTGAGGATTGCCCCCACTTATAAACACATTGTCTAGCCATCTCTTATCCGATGTGGGACTCTTAACAAATTGTTTCTCCCCATGGCACATTGAAAGATCATGCATCTTGGGAGGGTTGGTGATTGTATAGCCACTTTCTTGGTGATCCGACAAAGAATTTAGTAGAGGAATTTATTTTGGCATCATGGAGAACTTGGTTGATGACTCAAGTTTATGTGTTTTAAGGGTGAGGAATACTGACGGTTATTATGGAAGCTGAGAGTTCCACAAAAGGTGAAGTTGTTGCTTATGAGGGCTAGAAACATGTAGTGTGTCGTAATTTGTGTACGTTTGTGAGCTTATAAGGTTTAACTACAAAACCAAATATCATTAAAGAAATATAACCAACGCATGGCAAGTAAATCTCTCTGCAATATCCTTTCTTACACAAATGAAACCATATGCAACATGATCAAGTAAATAATATTTGACCTTCAAGTATCGTCTACTTGTGAATAGAACACAAAGCTTGGGAATGTTGTGGTGATATTCCTATTCAACACATGAAAAAGGATGTCAAAGAGTGCCAAAAATATAAAATGAAAAAATAAATAAAGATTTTCCTATAGTCAGTCTATGGTGATAATGTTATAGTATTAAATTTGGATAAACATAAGTTGGTAATAATGAAATATGACTTAAATTAAATTACCTTAGGTACTGAACAGAGCCGTTTCTATGAAATAGGAGGTTCAGTTATGTTTTTAAAATAGATCCCCAGTTGTAAGATCCAGTATTTTATCATTTTTTATTATAAACTAATTTATCTTTATTGTTGTGAAAGTGACTCAAAATTGGAGTTTTAAATTTGTCAAAATCGGGGCCTGAATTTGAGTGTTGTTTTTCAGCCTGTTGCTACGACAAAAATCAGTGGCCGAATGGAGGATTTCGGGGCCCGAATTTGCCAGCAGAAAATATAACAGAATCATATTTTTGGGCTGAGATTTGTTCCAATTTTATGAGGGATACTTTTACTATAAATATAGACATTGTATCATAGTAAACCTTGAGATAGAGGGGGTTGAAAATAAGGGTTTAGAAGTCAACCAGAAAACCAGGGTTTGTAAAGAATTTGCTCTTGGCAAGAAACACTAGGGTTGGGTTGATTCACCTTGGGAAACACTATTAGGATTGAGTCTCTTGGTCAAGGGTAAAGATTGGGACTTTGGGTAGAATTAGGCAGGAGACTTATTCTTGTAACCCATTGACATCTCTTTTGTAAAGTTACTCATCATTATAGTTGAACGGAGGGATGCTCTCTCCCCTAGACTAGGTCAGTATTGGACCGAACTGGGTAAATAAATTACGTGTGTTCTCTCTTTCTTTTCTCTCGTTTTCTACTTTTGCTTGTGTTTATAACTTCCATACACTTTGTTTTGGTTGCTTAATTATTACTTGCTCCATACATCAAGTATTTTATTGGTGTAATTTTCATCGAATTCACAACAATTGGACACCCACCGTGGGGCAAGGGTCAAAGGATAAACAAGTACCATGGGTTTGAAGTGGGATATTGAGAAGTTTAAAGGAGATAACGATTTTGGGTTATGGAAGGTAAAGATGGAAGCGGTGTTAATACAACAAAAGTGTGAGGAAGCTTAGAAGGGTGAAGGTTAGTTACTAGTCACCATGTCACGAGCGGAGAAGACCGAGATGGTGGACAAGGCCAGAAGTGTCATTGTCTTGTGCCTCAGGGATAATGTTTTGAGAGAAGCAGCGAAGGAACCAACCGCGACATCGATGTGGTCAAAGTTGGAGTCTTTGTATATGACAAAGTCTTTGACTCATCGACAATTCATAAAACAACAACTCTACTCATTCAAGATGGTGGAGTCAAAGGCCAGCATGGAGAAACCTGCGGAGTTCAACATAATCCTTGATGACTTGGAGAACATTGAGGATGCAGGTGCTTTGGTGGTGTGTTGTTTGGAGGATGAAGAAGGTGATGTTTCTCACCTCGGGAGTGATACCTTGTAAAGCGGTGGTCATCTGGAGAGACGTTAAACACTCAACATCAGCCTGGAGAGGTGGTGGTAAGAATACTCATGGTCAGCTTGGAGAGGCGGTGATAAGAATACTTGTGATCTACCTGTTGAGGTGGAGTTTCAAGGTGGAAGACATAGTGGGATGTACGCATTTGCTAATTGAGGTAGAGTACGCTCAGTTTGAGGTGGAGTTGAGCACACCGGGAATTGTACGACTATGGAGGACCTTGGGTGATATGCTCTAATGGTGAGCAAGAGATTTCTTAATGAAGACATGAGGCATTCCGGAGGTTGAAGAATGTATAGCACAACTTGTGCGATTACCCTAAAAAGCCAAGAGTGATTGAATGCAAGGAGATCTTTAAGGAATAAGGAGATGTCTCGTGTTGAAGAGGTTATGATGGATACTTGTGGAAACTACCTAAAATTCCTAGTATAGTTGGGTGTAAGGACCTTCGAGAAGGCGGAAGACATTCCGATGGCCGAAGAGGTTAAGGTGTAGACTTGTGGAACTACCTAAAATTCCTAGCGTAGTTGGATGCAAGAATCTTCAAAAGGCGGAAAACATTCTGATGGTTGAAGAGGTTGGGTGTAAACTTGTGGAGCTACATGGTGTAGTGGGAAGCAAGGGAAAGAGAAGGATGGTGGTTAATGTTAAATTGGCATCATCACTAATTTAGAGTCAAGGTGTAGATTGTTGTGAAAGTGACTCAAAATTGGAGTTTTGAATCTGTCAAAACCATGGCCCGAATGGTGCTGTACGGGGCCCGAATTTGAGTGTTGTTTTTCAGCTTGTTGGTACGACAAAAGTCGGTGGCCAAATGGAAGAATTCAGGGCCCGAATTTGACAGTAGAAAATATAGCAGAATCATATTTTTGGGCTGAGATTTGTTCCAATTTTATGAGGGATACTTTTACTATAAATATAAAATTTGTATCAGAGTAAACCTTGAGATAGAGGGGGCTGAAAACAAGGGTTTAGAAGTCAGCAAGAAAACTAGGGTTTGTATAGAGTTTGCTCTTGCCAACAAACATTAGGGTTGGGTTGATTCACCTTGGAAAAAACTATGATGATTGAGTCTCTTTGTCACGGGAAGAGATTGAGACTCTAGGTAGAATTAGGCGGGAGACTTATTCTTGTAACCCATTGATATCTCTTTTGTAAATTACTCATCTTTATAGTGGAACAGATGACTGCTCTTTCCCCATACTAGGTCAGTATTGGGCCGAACTGGGTAAACAAATTTCGTGTGTTCTCTCTTTCTTTTCTCTCGTTGTTTTCTACTTTTGCTTGTGTTTATAACTTCCATACACTTTGTTTTGGTTGCTTGATTATTACTTGCTCCACACATCAAATATTTTATTGGTGTGATTTTCATTGAATTCACATCAATTATAATTAATTAGAGTGATTAATTATACTAGAGATTTAGAATAAGAAGGAAGTATCAGTTGAGAGTGCTAAATTAATATTATTATCTTGCCAAGAGCCACACAAAATCAATCCATTTTTCATAGCAGAGGGTTAAAATTAAATTGATTATTCTAAGGAGTAGTTGCTCTACGTTTTTTATTGTTATGTTTAACTTAAACAATTAAAAAAAGAAGAGATAAGAAGAGATTGCAACCAATGTTTTAAAACCCGGACCGATGATCGATCCGGTCAAGGCACTAGGTCACTGGTCGAATCAGTGGATCATTGGTCGGACCACATGACTATTGACCCGGTCTAAATAAAAATATTTATGACAATAAATTATATTATGAATGAAATATTGAGAAAAAAATCTTGTAATTTCTTTTTCTATTTAAAGTACGTACATTAAACAATTTATATTCACAGCTGCAAGTTTGCATGTTCATTTCTTAACTGCAACACAATTCAATTTCAAGCTAATTCCAATCCAAATTCAAATGAACTCATACATTAAACAATAGTAATGCATAAAAAACCTCACAAATAAGTTCTAATTCAGATTCCATATTTAAAAGTTAAAACATAGTATGTTCTAAATGTTGTTGGAAAGCAAAATATAACATACTTACAAACCCAAGTAAGTTTTGAACATAGTCAACAAAAATTAATAAACTTACAAACCCAAGTAAGTTCTAAACATAGTCAACAAAAACCAGAAACACAAATAAGTTATAACAATTCACTAATCAACAAACTGTTTATGCTCATGGAGTCAAATTGTCATAGACTTTATATATGTCTTGCCTTTTCTTTCTTTTTTTTTTTTTTTAAAAAAAAAACAAAAAGGAAACGGATCGGGTCGGGTGGGTTAAATTGGTTCAACGGTCCGCCCACTGACCCGGCCGGGTCACGCCGGATTTCAGCGGGCTATTTGCATATCCAGTTCAGTAATCTGCCCGAACCGCTGCACCCTCCGATTTCCGGTCCGACCGGCCGAGTCAGTCCGAGTTTTAAAACACCGATTGCAACACACCTATAGTTGATATGCCAACCATCCTTATATCCAGCAATATTTTGTTTAAAATAAAAAAATAAATAATAGGTTTTGAAATTTAAACTGTAACTTCTTTTTCCTAGTTTTATGATCAATAACATAGTACCACTATCCCACTCAACTAATGCATTTATTTAGGATTGAAGATAGTTGGACATAACTTCCCATTAGTGCTATCGGTTCCTCATCAGTCTCAATTATTCCCTCACCTACCGATTTAACATTTAGAAACAATAAGAAAATGGAGAGAAATTTAGAGAGAGGGACAGAAACATAGAGAGAGTCTTGAAGGAGGAAGAAAGGAGAACAAAAGATCAACCCTAAGGACTAAAAAATTAGACTTCATCACACAAGTAAGAATATTTTCCTGTCTTACATTCTTTCTCTCATTATTAATTTTTTTTTGGTTAGGAATCAATTTTTATTTATGAAAATGTAAGAGTTGTAATATAGAGTATATACTGATTGTCTCTTAGAAATGATATATATATATATATATAAGTCACGATCCGTCGACACATTTGACTTACACCAAATCTCGAGCATTGAAACTAATTAATTAATCTTACCGTTCATATTAAATGAATTAAAACAATCTTTTCCGTTTGGTGCACTCTAGCTCAAGATTTGTATTCTCCCAGACGATCAATCTCACTTGTAGCTTCTGGCTTCACATCACATGTTTCCATCTTTGATCATTCAATACATGTCGCATGATCTAAGTTTTTGATAAATCTCCCAATTTTTTATCTGTTTATATATTGATAAGAAATCATGGCAATGATTCCAATTTTATGAATCCAAAATATTTAAATTTGTTAATCGAAAACAATGTATTGATGACCATGTATGGGTATTGTCATAAGTGTATGGATATTGTTCTTGATCTTCATCGTAAACAGCAATTTTATGTTCCAATTCACTGAATTTAATAATCCTTTCAATTACAAGTCGTTGTGATTTCACCAATTTAAGGATTACAAGGCAGAGATGAAGCTTGCCTACATATTGGAGAATGAGTCGCATATCTAGGTGTATTATTAGCCCTAAGATTAATTAGTTTTAATGCTCAAGATTTGGTGTAAGTCAAATGACTTGCACCTGGTATCAACGGATCCCGATTCTCTCTCTTTCTATATATATACATATATATAATTTTGAGAGATTTTGAGTCAAACATTGAATTGAAGTAGAGGCCTTTTTACGGATTTATCCCAATAGAAGAAAAATAGTACTATTTCTTAAATCTTCTGTCCACTATCTGGAATACGTAGGTGCTTGGATTTTCGTACTGTCGGAATTTAACAATAGTTTTATATTTCATGGCCAACTTGGATTCCGTTAAAATAGATATTTTTGAGCACCAAAAGCAGATGGATATATATATACACATAGACACATACACACATTAGTGACTATATATGAATGAAATTTATTTGTGACTAAAAGAACCGTAACTCTTTGAGTGGACTTGGAATTTGAAAACAATACTTTGTCTTTACGTCTGAGGCTAGTTTTTATTTTCATTTTAGAATGGTTCCAACTTATCAGAGTTTTAAGTCTGAACTGATAGTTATATTTTAGTTAAAGAACTTGATAACTTTACATTTGTATTAAGTAAGTATGCTTGCTTATTAAATTAAAAATCATTATTTTGATAACAAGATAATCATGTAGGTGTTATTGGTGAATCTTTTTTTAACCAAACCCGAGCCTTGAGTAGAAATTAGGAGTAATAGGAATTTGAAACTGAGTTAGTAAATACTTATTTGTGAAGGTGTAGATTCGGTGGAGCAAAGATTGCGAGTTGAAATCGTAATGGCTGCTATTTTGCTAAGGTAAGGAAAAGCGCGCTCCATTTTTTATTTTATATATGTATTTACTTGTTGTTTAATTGATGTTTTTAACATGTTTATGTATTGTACCATGCCTGAACTTGATTTTTTATTGCTTGGTTGTGAGTATAACTTGTTAAGACAATGATTAATTTGGTTGGATACTCATTGTGAGTGATCTATTTTGTGGAGTTAATAACCAAGTGTCACATGCATATATACATTCATTGTCGCGTAGTGCCCATAATTGGTTGGGGCTCGTTGTTTTCTTTTTAGTGCTCATAATTGGTTGAGACTCACTGTTTTCTTTTGGTACCCATAATTGGTTCGGACCAGGGGGATATGTGGTGTCCATAATTTGTTGGAGCTGTAGTGAAGTGTTCATAATTGGTTGAAGTTCAAAGAGAAACTTATTTATTTTTTATTTTAATGTCAGGGAGTTTTAAGTTATTGTTATTATTTAAAAAATATGCACCATTTTCGCGAAAAAATACGTAAGTTAATGTCTTAAAAATCTGGGTCGTCACACCAGTAAATTAAAAACACAATGTTTTTTGGTAGCCAAACTTCATTAAAAAATCAGAATCAGAAGAATTTCTAAACATGAAACGAAATAAAAAAAAAAATTAAGTGAAAGAGAGGTGAAATTTACTTAACGGTGTCGTTTGGATTTGTCACTCTTCCGCTGTGGGAAAGGGGAAAACGAATTGTTTATGCGGAAAAGAAATGATTGTTGTGATTCTTTTATTAAAATAGCTTTCCAATTTGACTGATTAGTGATTATACAAATTGGGGGTGGTTTGGTAACATCATATTTATATCCAGAAAGGAGAGCTAGAATCTAGAAAAAACTAAAACGTGTACTGAAGAAAGAAAAAGAAGTAACATATTTTTTTTATTTAAGTAGGGTATGTTATTAGACTTAATTTTTTTTTTTAGGTCCATAGGTTTTGGAGGCCCGACTTGATTGAGTTCCTTGGATACCTCCAAGACCGGGCCTGGTATTGAAAAGTCATGTTCTTGAGCATAACCAATTGAGAGATTGAATTTAATGGTTGAGATGCAACAATTGAAAGAAAGAAAGAAAAAAAAGAGAATTTCAATTGAGGGAATCAATTTTCACATGTCAGAAGCATGTGAGAAATCCATCCATATAAGCACAGTGTCAAATATACCTGATAGGCTCAAATGAATTTTTCCTTTTTTTGTCGATGGATCGTATTATTCCTTTTGTGATAGCTATACAATTTGGTTATCAAAATATACATGTTATAGCAACTGCTTCGTTCCATTTCCATGTGTGGTATTGATGGTTTGACTAGGATTTATGTAAGAACATGCTAAGATATAAGATTTTGACTAGGATCGATGTAATGAACAACAATTCAAATTTCTATCGAATAAGATTAGCTATATAATAGAAAGAGACATGTGCTTGAATGCCTGTGCGTATGTTCCTGCCCTTTGTTTGATGAATGTGCTTGTAAGGGCACCAAAACGTACGATCTGGTGGTTAAAACTCACGGACTCTGCTCTTCTTCCTGCCATGTTCCTTATCTTCATGTATTTTTTTTTATGTTTTCTTTCCCAAACAACAACAAAACCATCTTGCTTCTTTGATATTCAACCTGAAATGAAAAATCATAGATTTGTAGTAAAATAGCTCAAGAAATACAACAAAAACTAACAAAACTTTATTGAATTAAAATGCCAAAAACAAATAAAACTATGACTTATCAGTAAGCATCCATATTTGCATGTTTCATTTGCAGTCTAATTAGGTCATATCCAACTGTCTGATCGATTTTATTTGATGTCAAAAGTAGGTTGGATCTGTTTAAATCTAATTAGAAGTGCCCTTAAATGTTGACAAGGTTTCTAAAATGGTAGTTTATCGTATTACCTTATACAGAAGATTCCGATCGACGAGATTCGAGTTCCTTTTTGTTTCTTTTCGTGTTGGTTTGGTTAATACATTTTGAGACCTCTGACACTTAGTTGATGCTTCTTAATAGATATCCTATCTTAATTATTCCTTGAATTGAAATTATATTCGAACTCTCTTTGAAACATGGTGAGCTTGATGATTATTATCAACAGACGCATGACTTTAACATGTGTGTGGGATTTGAATTCTTGTCCTTAATGAACTATACTCAAAATCACACATTAAATAACCACATAAAATTATAATCTTAATCTTTTAACACATGAGTTTGTTTATCACTTAAAAACAATTTCAAAGAGAATTTTGCTTCAAAAACCTTCCTTTTTTTGGGGCTTCCCTCGAATCATGCATACAATTGATAAGATTTACTAATGTGTCATTGATCAATTTCTTAATAACCTTACTTTAACTTAACAATATATAAAGGGAATACACTTTTTAGGTTGGACATTTTCTTCCAATTTTACGATTCATTTAAACTATTTTATTAATATAATTTTATTATTAAATCTTAACAATATAAATGGAATACACTTTTTTTAGATTGAACTTTTTATATTTTTTATCCTTCGTTGAACTATTATTTCACTTTTCTTATATTGTTTATTTCGTTAATTCAAAATGTATCAAAAAAATGAAAAAAATTAAAAAGTGATAAAAAAAAAGGAGAAATTTGAAACCAAGGTTAATTGAATCTTCAGCTAAAATTTAGCTCCCCTACACATACGTGTGCAAAATGGCTTGAATTCATGATTAAAGCATTTTAGATAAAAAAAAAATAAAAAATTATACATTGGGCGCACATACAGTTTTTTTCCCTCTACTTTTCATGAGTACACACATGTTGCCTCACTCTATTGTTTGTGAGACTCTTCTTCATCAACTATTCATTAACTTCCCTCACTTTTGTTTTGAGACTTTTTCATTTGTCTTACCTTCACCTTCCTTTCCTCACAACTTCACTCTTTGTTTCTTAATAGGTAAAACCATTTTATTCGATCTTCATTTGATTACTTTTTATTTTTTTTGAAGAATTCATTTTCATTTCATTATTTACTTTTCCATTTGTTATATAAAAAGACATCTTGCTAAGATAGAGAGAGCAATTTATGAGTGTATGAGTCGATTGTGAAGAATATATGTATGACTACTAGAATCTATTTCAGATTCTTGTTTTCTTTTATACATGTTATGTGTATTGTTCCTTTGGATGGATTGTTTTCATGCTTGGCTGTTTCACATATGTTGATCTAGACCTATGTTATTATTTTATTCCATGTCATTCAGAACTACCTTTTATAAATTTAACAAACTCATTTTATGATACCATTTTCTTTTTGCGCTAGTTGACACAACAAAAATAAGTGTGTATTTTTCATTCAGCCATGGTTGAAATAAAACGCCGACGAATGGAGGTTTGCAATGCATCAACTATGTCACTCTCTTCTTCAGACAAAAAAAAAAAAGGAGCAGTTTTCTCAAGGAAGACCTTTTGTGAATTTGGTATCAGATAGGTAATCATCTCTTTCCTTATAATTGTGAATTGTTTGGTAAATATCTCTTGATAATTTAACCCACACATCTGGGAAAGAAAAAAAAACCATGTGTGCCTTTGTTTGTTGTTTGTTAATTTTGAGTTAGTATTTTCTCAAAAAGTTAAGTGTGTGCCTTTTTATTTTTCTCAACTTCCATTTAGTTTTTGACCACATGATTATATTTTGTTGTTGTTGAGCAACACGTGATTTTGTGTGTGTGTGTGTATATATATATATATATATATATATATATATATATAGATATAGCAAGTAATTCATTTATTTTATTGATTGAACTTGCAGCAAAGAAGACACATATGGATTCAAACTAGGGAAAAGAAACATGTGATGATTGGAATCCATACGAAGAATACTTCGACAATTGGAACACTAAAACAAATGATGATCAGGTAATCCATTTTTAATATCATTCATACGGTTTATCTTTCTTATATATATTTTACACGTAGTTTTGAAAAATCTGCCAACATGTGAATATGAGCTAAAACGAAGAATGTCTAATATGGAGCTATCTTTGGAAGAAATCAAAGAGATTTTAACGAACTACATGTGCCAACCAGTTCCGATGTCTAGTGTTAATGCTGATGGAGAAAAATCCTGCAAAAACGTAATGATTACATAAGATGGCAATAAGGATTGTGAACTTGTTGATAAGGAAAGGTTTTGAAAAGTGTTTTTACTATCAGGTAAAAACGGCGGCACACCTCTTGTAGTAACCAGCACTCCAACAGGGTTCTACATTAGATCCCTAAAAAGCTAAGACACTCACAATAAATTATATGGACCGTTTATTCCCAATGTAAGTAATTTACCTTTATGTTACTCATTTGGTATAATTGTAATTCTAGTTTTTCTTTACTAATTTTTTTTATGCAATATGTTCATGCAGTCATTGTCTTTGGTATTTAAACCAATGAAGGCAATGACTCTGAACTCTGACGAATGTGATATGACATCTTATTTGTTTGTCCGTTTAACTAATGAGTTAGTCATACATTTCACATTTCATGAAATATTATCATTTTTTAGAAAAATAAAAACATTGGGAGAGTGACATAAATTGTTCATTTTTTTATTTGTATCAAACATGTCTTGATTGTCTCAGATATACCATACTGTGAAGGAAAATGAGAGGTTCTAAAGTGTCTGAAGCCTAGAGAAATGTTTGACCAAGATGAAGTAATCTTATTTTTGTTTGACATTATTTCCATTTGATATTTCAATAACTTAATCTGTGTAACAAAATATTTAAGCATTGTTGCAGATAATTAATCTAGTTGTGTGTAGGATGACTTATTAATCAAAAAATGAAGTGACCAAAGGAGGAATTTGGTTTTTACGATTATTTTTTCGGTACAAACTCACATAATTTTCTACCACCTATTAATTTAATTAGAATTGTTTTTATATTCTACTTCACATGTATCTAATTGTCATTAAAAATATTATATATCATAGCAATATGTGCTAGCATTGAATGCTCAAACACATGTCATGATGAAAAAAGTACCATAACAAGTTTATGAAGAACTTTGATAAGATTTCAAAGGTAATTCACAAAACAATATCATTACATGACACATATGTATAATATATTTCCTTAAATATTATTTGTGAATGTATAAATGTATCTTTACCAGTGCATGATTCTGAATGCATACATTGGTTCCTGCTTGTGATCGACTTTGACAAAAAATATTAAATACCAAAGACATTGTCGATCACGAGTAGGAACTAATGTGAGCATTTAGAATGCACTGGTAAAAATATTTGTATACATTCACAAATAATATTTAGGTGAATATATAATACCTTATGTGTCGTGTAATGATATTGTTTTCTGAATTGCCTTTGAAATTTTTTCAAAGTTCCCCATAAACTTGTTATGGTATTTTTTTCATCATGACCTGTGTTTGTGCATTCAACGTCAGCACATATTTCTATGATAGACAATATTTTTAGTGACAATTAGATATATGTGAAGTAGTATATTAAAACAATTCTAATTAATAGGTGGTAGAAAATTATGGGAGTTTGTACCGAGAAAATAGTCGACAAAAACCAAATTTCTTTTCTGGTTACTTCATTCTTTGCTTGGTAAGTCAACATACACATAGCTAGATTAATTATCTGCAACAATGTGAAGATATTAAGTTAAAAAGATTAAGCTATTGAAATAGCAAATGCAAATAATGTCAAACAAAAATAAGATTACTTCATCTTGCTCAAGTTTTCTCTAGTCTTCAGACACCGTAGAGCCTCTCTTGTTCCTTCACAGTATGGTATGATAGACTTTTAGCAAGTGTACTAAAAATGCATCGAAGTAGTAAAAATAAGGTCGTATCCATAAGGACTGTATTAATCTCAATTTAGCAATAAGGTTAATATCTAGGATGTGTAAATTTTATAAGTGCCTGAGGCAGTAGGTTTGTGTTCATAAAATTAAATAAACAGAAAATAAAATAGTTTTGGAAAAGATAAGGAGAGAGATGAGATCAGGTCTTTCGAATCATCTAAGTTCCCCTAATTGGTATACTGCACCTATTCTTATGAATGATTTTCGAGTTCCATGATAGTTAACAAAATAGTCCTAATCAATTCTTTGAGTTAGGACCCTCTTCTCAAACTACTGCCCCTAATTCCTTAGGTGGTCTAATAATCTTTGAAGGTTTAAGCACGTTAACCTAATATCACTAACAAACGATTATCCATTCCTAGACTAACCATGTTTATTAGAACAATTCAATTAGGTCTAAGTCGAAAGCTAGGGTCAGTAGTCATTCGTTCTCACTAAATCATGTTTATATTTGATCAGGATATAAAAAGCATTAAGAATAATTGAATTGAATAAAACTAGATTGTCATTCACAATAAATAGAGTTTCACAGCAACATGGTTCATTTAGAGTTACACATAATCATCTCAGGCCTAACCAAAGAAATTTAGGCCCAATTGCTTTAATATTTTTCTTTTATTCACACCACTAAATTATCACCTGATCAAATAACCATTAAATATGATAATAATATACCATTTGACTCAATAAATTAAAAATGACAATTTATTTAAAAAGACACTAAATTAAATATTAAACTAATAAAAATAAACTAAAAACTTAATTAAAATGACTCTAAAAATAGTGAATGACTGACTGTCATCACAACCCCAAACTTGAACTGTTACTTGTCCTCAAGGAACAAACTTGTTAAATTGACAATCGACAGTAAAATAACAATTAACTGATCAAGCGATAGTACACAAAAGTTCATCTCCCTACTAGCTAAAAATGGGCTAGTTTGACTTTGCTTGCATCCACCATACACAACTCCACTCAACAATTTGATAAAGGTTCACACACAATCGACATCCAAGTGTACATATTACCATACGCTTGAAAAGTTTCTAAACGTCAATCAAAATCAATGTCATTATACACTTTGAGGTCTTTAAGGGTTATAACGGAGCTTAGGTAAAGGTGAGATAATATTTGGATGAGTAGGCTACACAAAATTTGAGTTAGGCACTCCTCCTACGAAAATTAAAGCATGGATTCAATCCCTCATTCACCATTTGAAACAACAACTGTAAAGGTACTAGAGAATATTTATAACTTGTTGGAACAATCGAGTTTAAAATTACTCAGATTTTTCATTGTTTGTCCCTTGCTTTTCATTCCTTTTTTTTTTAATACACCATTTTGATTTTGAGTGTATATTTTTCATGATTTGTTCTTTGTTCTCTAATACCTTCACCCCAAACTTAGTTGGTTACAAATTCAAATAGCAATCCCAAACTTATTGTTTAGGAACACTCTACATTGCCTAATTCAAATATAACATTTTGGGTCAATCCCTAAAAGTCTCTAGGCTTAATAGGTAGTTTGTCACCGAACAAAAAGGATCTAAACCTACCGACTCAATTTGGCTCTCAAAAAGGATAAATTTCAATACAAAATCAGGGTAGGCTTCAAAATCTCACAGGACCAAGCACTTTTGCCTCAATGTGTAAATGACAAAAACCAATCAACAGTAAAGAAACAATGCAAGTTCTAGAAATGTAGTTGCACGGAACACTCTATATAAGTAAATTGAAAAATAAAATTTGGTCATGAACCTTACACTGTTAGATTTTAGGGAGTTGTGACTACCTATCACACATGCCGTACACTTCGCCTTTGAGATTCAAGTCACTACTTCCTTATGGACTTTGATGTTATCATTGGTGAAACAAACTGTTATCAAACTGAAAAATTTCAAGAAACTAGAAAATTCATTAATAATAAACAAGCAAACAATTAAAGTTACAATAAAAGAGAATCAAACTGAGAACTGACACAACTGACATCTGACAAAGACAAGTTATTGAAAAAAAAATTAAGAACTAATGTGGACTTTATTTTTTTTTTGTCCATTTTTTTTAATTTTTTTTTTCATTTTGTTTTTACTAAATAGAAATACCTGCAATATAAAAAACATTAAAAAAAAAGGATGGGTTGCCTCCACCAAGCGCTTTCTTTTACGTCATTGAGCTTAACGCTTCAACCACTGTTAGGGTGGCAAAAATGATAGAAAAAATATAGCATCTTTCTTCTTCCTCTTGTTTGGTAGGAATTCCATTAACTTCATAAAAAGAACCAATTGCTCCCATTGTTAAACTTTTGGAATTGAAGTTCTCCCACCATTAAGAAGAATATGTATTGGTTTGCACACGAGTGATTTCTTTAGCCCCCGTTAGTTCAGACTTCGAGAAAGTATCAACACTCCTCACTTTTGGATTTTCTTCCAACACAACCTCGTGACACTCAATCTCCATCTGAACCAACTTCCTATGAGACTTATGTGCTTTCTCAACAAGATCACCACACTGAACATCTAACTTATCAAATGAAACTTGATTTGACATCAAGAAATCAACTAAAATATTTTGAAGTTGAGTATTGTAATCGATGTTGATCACCTCTTTATTCCCTTCACAATTACTATCTGGTTGATTCGCCTCATTACTATCTGGTTGATTCACAACGCAACAATCTCTTCTGTGTCATAGAGGCGTAACCTATCTACCAACCTGCCTATCATAGCTGCAAAACTTGGATAAACTTTTTAGTAGCACAGTACAATGAGAAGAAAACGAAAAGCATAAATCTTTTTTTTTCCAATATATATAAACAAAAAAATATAAATGACAAAAATTGATATTGCCTTGTTGAAATAATTCCACAGTCCCGGCAGCGGCGCCAAAAACTTGAAAAACTATTGAAGTAGTAAAATTTATAAGTTCGTATCCACAAGGACTGTTTCAATTTCTACTCGGCAAAAGCGTTAAAATAAATGATTTAACAAATAGCGGGTATGTAAAGCATATATTTGATTGAGTTCAACAACAAATAAAAATAAAAATAAATAGTTTTGGAAAATCTAGAGATAAAAAGTGATCAGGTCTTCTGAATTAATTAATTATCGTTGTTTGGTAAATTGCACCTAGTCTCTCCAATTATTCTCCTAGGCTCACGACAAATTAATAAAATAATTTTGATCAATCCATTGACTTAGAACACTCTTCTAAAGCTACAACACCATAATCCCTTAGGTGAGTTCGTAACCGTTGAATGCTTTATGAACGTTATTTTTATGTCATAACCTAACAATCATCTATCCGTAGACTGACCCGTTAGATTAACCAGAATTATTAGATCCAATTTAATAGTTAGGGTCAGTAGTCAATTGATATTTGAATTCAGTTTATATGTGATCAATATATAAAAAGCATTAAGAGCAAACAATTCTGAATAACACTAGGATTATAATTGTATTGAGAAGAGTTTATACAATCACATGGTTTAAACAACTGAAATTAAAACCTAATCAAAGAAATTAGCTAGACATGGCAAATGAATAAACAACACGAATAAAAGAAATTACAAACATAGATGTTTTGCTTTTCTTCGATCCTTGTGCCTTCTATTTCTTTGTGTATGCGCAGCTTCCGTTTCTGTTTCTTCCTCTCCAAAACTGTGATTTTTGATGTGCCAAAGCGTGATACTGTACCAGCCGTAATCCCCTTTCCTTCGTGTGGCTTCCTTTCCTTTTTATAAGCCAATAGCTCCCTTTTATTTTTTATTTGCTGAACCCTTTTTTTTTCTTCATTCCATCAGGCCACCAATGACATTTACTAATCACCAACAGTAAAGCAAAGTTTTTTTGTCATTTTATGTTCACTAATCAGCCCTTGTCACACCTTCCTTATCTCATGTAACCATTGATCCATAGAAATAATAGGTAATAATATACTATTTGACTCAGTAAATTAAAAACGACAATTTATTTAAAAAGACTCCAAATTAAATACTAAATTAATAAAATAGACTAAAAATTTAACTAAAAAGACTTTGAAAATATGAAATGACGGACTGTCATCAGGTATATTTGAGACAATTAAGACATGTTTGCTGCAAAAATAAAAATGAACAATTTATGTCACTCCCAATGTTTATATTTTTCTAAAAAATGATAATATTACATGAAATGTGAAATGTAAGATTAACTCATCAGTTAAACGGCCAAACAAATAAGATGCCATATCACATTCGTCAGAGTTCAGAATCATTGCCTTCGTTGGTTTAAATACCAAAGACAGCCACTGCATGAACATATTGCATTAAAAAAAAATTAATGAAGAAACACTAGAATTACAATTATACCAAATGAGTAACATAATGGTAAATTACTTACATTGGGAATAAACGGTCCAAATAATTTATTGTGAGTGTCTTGGCTTTTTTGGGATCTAATGTAGAACCCTGTTGGAGTGCTGTTACTACAAGAGGCGTGTTGCCGTTTTTGTTTTTACCTGATGGTAAAAACACTTTTCAAAACCTTTCCTTATCAACAGGTTCACAATTCTTATTGCCATATTTTGTAATCATTACGTTTTTGCAGGATTTTTCTCCATCAGCATTGACACTAGACATCAGAACCGGTCGGCGCATGTCGTTTGTCAAAATCCCTTTGATTTCTTTCAAAGATAGCTCCAAATCAAACATTCTTTGTTTTAGCTCATGTTCACATGTTGGCAAATTTTTCAAAACTATGTGTAAAATGCATATAAGAAAGATAAACTGTTTGAATTGATATTACAAATTGATTACCTCTTGTTCACAGGTTGGATTCCAATCATCATATATTTCTTTTCCCTGGTTTGAATCCATATTTGTGTTTTCTTCGCCGCTGCAAGTTCAATCAATAAGATAAATGACTTAC
>Ga0228710_1004676_pt1 | contig 21565 bp, 14 predicted proteins | sample MedpolnodulmetaG_FD_177995 | JGI IMG/M metagenome (GOLD analysis project Ga0228710, IMG submission 177995) | Root nodule microbial communities from Medicago polymorpha collected in Santa Monica, California, United States - pink nodules | ecosystem: Host-associated > Plants > Roots > Nodule... | reverse complement strand
AGGAAGCTGAACTAATGTATAGGAAAGCTAAACTAATTGATAGGAACAATAAGGATTAGGATGAGAACAACAAGGATCAGTAGCAAATTGTAACTAATTGTGAGATATTCTAGCTTAGTCGATAACAGAACACACTACAACTACTCCATTTTATTCAGCTTCAATTTAAGAATGACATACTTGCAACATAAATACATGTTCAACAGTATTTCTTGATTAACTCAGAAAATTCAATCATAATGAAATTATATTTCTAACCATTTCAAAGTCAAGTATATAATAAAAATTGCAACTAAAGCTAAAACTACATGAAGTAGTCAAAATGGAATCAATAGTTTGGTGATGGTAGCTCTCATCAACCATCACTTTCAATTTTCAATTTAAACTCAGCCAAAAATTTACCACTTCTCTGCATGTTTTCACATGTTAACGGGATTTAATCGCGGTTTAATATTAACAGCTCTCTTCTTGAGAGTGGTTTAAAGCATACCTGCACAAAAAGAAAGCTAACATGCAATAAACAAACAATTATATGGATCACAAATTTTGAAACATGCTTCAATTACTGAATTATAAGGGAATATCAGAACATTACTGAATTTTAAAGCATACTTGTTGTTTATCTGATGCGGTTTCTCAAACTTGTCTTCCTTTGCACCTATTGCTTGATGAATGATTTACAGTTATTCAAGGAAAAAAGTTTATTGCGCATCCATCTCAAAATGAAATAAAAAATGATTAGTCGTAGAAGTATTTTTTGCATCATCAATCAGAAAGTTGCAACCAAAACCAAGTTGTAAATTCATAACATTCATACTTGTTAGGAATTCAATAAGAGAAATTTTCAAAGTCACTAGTACTCTATTCACAAACTTTTACAATATTCAATAGTAAAAGTTTAGTTTCAGCTGAATGAAAAGTTTATGGTAATAATGAAAAAGAGATAACTGGTCGTCATATATAGGTAATTAAGTTGAAAGAATGTTACTAATTATGTCAATTGCAGTTCGACCGTTGCTAAATATTCCGGTTGGCCGGTTGGGCCTATTAGAAAATCGATTCCATAGGATTGTAATTAGATTTTGCAGAGGTAGTAAAGTTGTTATTGTATCCACAATTAGATAATGAGTCTTCAAAGATAAACAAATAAGGTACTTGAGATTTTCCGATAGACACATTGTTGCAAATAGTTTCCAGACAAAAAAGAATAGGCATCAACAAACATGTCTTGACCATAGATTCCATCCAAGAACAAGATGAAGAGATAACTATTAATTAGGGGACCACACAATTAAGAATAATTGATTTTTTTTGGCAATTATACACATTACTTCTTTCCCTAAGCATAGAATATCTTGACAAAATGATTCCCGAAGCTTAGCTTATTGGTAAGGACATTTCTATGGTTTGAACCTCATATACTTCACTTATTCTCTTTAAAATGGAATTTCTAGCAACTAGGTTACTCTTGAAAAAATCACAGAAAATGACAAAGTTAGTTGGAATATTAAATTTAGGGCACTTGCTAAGCATTCAAAAGAGGAAATGGTTTATAAATTTTAGGTAGAAAAAGTTCATTTTTGTAATTTCAAAGTTAAAATCAAATTTATTTATTTAATTTAATAAAAACGTATATTTACCAAACCACCCATCATAATTTTATTTGATATGTAAATATAGTGATTTGTGTGTGCAGCCTTTTCTTTTATTATTCCTTGCCGATTAATAGTAACCCGGGCTGTCTAAAACTAGTTAGCATGTGGGATGGGAAGTTGTTTCAATTAAATAAAGTGATATTGAAAATTCAAGCAATAATTTAAAAATGTACCGGTAGTTAAAGTTGTTTATTTTTTTGACAGTTCAGTAGAACGTTAAAGTTGCTTCCAATAGACAAAGTGTGATAGATTTCATTAGGTGGAGGCCACCACAAGTTAATTGGTTGAAGTTAAATACAGATGGTGCGTGCAAGGGTGGAAATATAGCTGGTTGTGGTGGTATTATTAGAGGGAGTGATGGAGAATGGATTGGTGGTTTTGCTAAATTCATTTACGAGTGCAGTGCGTTTGCGGCGGAGCTTTGGGGAGTGTTGGAGGGTTTGAGATATGTGAGAAGGATGGGATATACAGCAGTTGAATTGAATGTAGATTGTGTTAGTGTGGAGAAGACTATAAAGGAAGGTGTGACAGATAGTCGTTTGGGTAGAGAGTTGGTTAATAAAATCCGTCGCTTATTGGAGATGGATTGGAACGTTGTTGTTTCTCATTCATATCGAGAGGCTAATCAGTGTGCAGATGCTTTAGCCAACATTGCTTGCTCTTTCGATTATAATCTGAAGATATATGAGACATGTTCGACTCAAATTAGACATTTACTTATAGCTGATAGTATGGGGATTGCTACCCCTCGGTTAATTTCTTTGTAGTTTTCCCTTATTTCCGGGCTTAGGCCCTCATTTCTATCCCAAAAAAAAAAAAAAGTTGCTTCTTGAACCAATTTTTTTAATCTTATATTGGTCTTTTTAATGAGTGCCCCTCTAGCACTCTTTAAACATTTTAAATTAGGAAATTATTCTTTAAAAAAGTCAAATAGTTTAATTTTCAATGTATTAAATACACATGTTTTTATAAAAAGTTACTATTTAAGACATTTAAAGAGTGCACTGGGAACACTCGTTAACATTTCCATATATTTATTTATAAACAAGATTTTTTGATATTATTTGTTTGTAACAAGGAACAGAGTATAAAAGTGAATCGTAAACCAAATGATTATCATTTGGATAGTCAGTGCAGTTCTACTTCAGGATCACTGTGGATATATTTTTTTTGTTGGTTATGTAGACAAAGTCGTAAATATCACTTAAACTCACATCTAATGAGGTCTCAACTTCGAACGTAGGTGATTTTACGAATATTATATATTATTTTAATATTGAATATTATAGTAGATATTATCTTCATTCCTAAATATTAAATTCTCTTTTAAGTTTTTCCAGTGTCCATTTTATAGGGCCCTCTTTGAATTTTTAAGTTGTTGCATATATTCAAGAGTGATTTATATTTAGCGACATAGATAATAGTATCTAATTAATAATAAATGCACGCTGCTATCCTTAAAAATAAAATGCATGTTACTAATCAAGTGAGTGATAGTGAACGAGTTTTTTTTTTTGTGGTGGCCGGGGTTTGAACCCCGGACCTTGCATTTTTTATGCATTATCCATACCAACTAAGTTAAACTCACGAGGACATAGTGAATGAGTTTTAGGTACAAGAGAGTGGGTCAAATTTGAAAGACAACAAAAACCTACAATTTCAACAGAAAAATGAAGAGGAAGAAGGTGATTGATGAAGTTTGAAGAAATTTTGAACTTTTTAAATCTCAATGTTCCAATTCCACACAACCAAGACTCTTAATCTAATGAAAAGTCTATCGTCCTGTTTGATGTGCAACTGCAACAGTGTCATTGGGATAGTAATAGACACCTTGCACTCATGAAGGTTGAACTTGTCATGTTGTTATATAAAACAATTTCACATATGTTATGTTTGTTTGCTAGCAATGTGGGACTAAAAGACCATATTTTAATTTATACTCTCTACTTTCACACCTCACTTGGCACTTGTAATAATATTACTACTACTTATTTATTTGCAGTGTTCTATGATAAAATATTATTGTGGCTTCTAGTATTTGAAAGAATTCATGTCCACCATCGTTAGAAGATAAATATGATCAAACAATTGAGATTATTTATGTTTCTACTCAGAAACATGGACAAATGAACTAAGCTGCAAAAGCAAAACACCTTTGGCTGATTACCCTCCATATGAAATCATTCTCACCAATTCTCTGCACAACTTCTTAATAATAAAACAATGTAATGATATAGAGATACAATGTAAATAAAATCTCAAGAATATGGCTTCTGAATTATGGTTCCTTCGTATTTTTCATATGCAACTAAACAGGACATCAAGTGTAATATGTGACCGACTTATTTCAGTCGATTACTCTTAATTTTTTTTTTATTCCTGCAGTATCCTTCATGCCTTCATGTGCAATAAAATTTCTTGATTACCTCAGGCTGAATCATGAGGTGGAAATATGCATATACATTTCAAGACACAGAGCAAAACACAGTAAATTCAATCAAAATAAAATTATATTTCTAACCATTTGAAAGCCAAGTATATAATAAAAATCGTAACCAAAGCTAAAAACTATTGGAACTAGTCAAAATGGGGAACAATACTTTGGTGATGATAGCCCTCATCAACCCTCACTTTCAACTTTCAAATTAAACTCAGGCAAAATTTACCACGTCTCTGCATGTTTTCACATGTTAATGGGACTTAAACGCCGTTTAATATTAACAGCTTTCTTCTTGAGAGTGACTTAAAGCATACTTGTTCATGAGCTGAGTTAGTTCATTTTCCAATTCCTTATCAAGTTCAACCTGCTCTTGCCACTGCTTCTTCTTCAGAGCCAACTGTTTTTCTCCATGCGTTTTTAAGATATTATCTCTCACTGCCTCGAATTGCCTCATATCCTTGTCTTGAGACTTCGTGAAACTAGAATTTTTCTCCATTCTGTTTAAAGAAGATTGAGTTTTACATCAGAAAAGATCAAGAATTGAATCTTGCATACTGGCCACTTAGTTATGTATTCCAAAAGTGACAAAGAAAGCGAATATGCAATCAGTGAACTATAAGGGAATATAAGAATATTACATATGATTGTCGCCCTCTTTCACAGAAGAATCTCCATTAGCACACGTCACTTCTCGTTTTGCTTGTTGTGATTTCGTAAACTCGTCTTCCTTAGCAGCTATTGATTGATGAATGATTTGTATTTGATCAAGGAAAAACTTTTCTTGTTCGTCCATCTAAAAAAGAATATATACAATGATCAGTCATAGAAGTTTTTTTGCATCATCATTCGGAAAGCTACTACCAGAACCAAGAAAGAAAACCAAGTTGTGAATTCATAGCATCCATACCAGTTAGGAACTCACTAATTGAAAAGAATGAACAATTTTGTTGAAAAAATAGGACAGAGTCTCTCTTCTAGGGGATTCCTTTCTACTACAATAGAGTCACTACTCTATTCACAGATGTTTGTTACACATTCAGTTATTCAAAATTCCCCCTTCAACCAATTTACGGCTATTTAAAGACTTGCTGATAGGCTGAACAGCCACATAACAAACTAACCAACTATCTAATTAATTGCTCTGACACTCTTAACCACTATAATTACCCTTACATCTATATACTAACAATACCAATGAAAGATCACACTCAAACAACCAATAAATGCTCGACCAGCTACCACAAAACAGGACATCAGAAGACATGTACAAATAAACTAAGCTGTAAAAGCAAAACACCTTTTGCTGATTACCCTCAATATGGAAAGCATCCTCACCAATTCTATGCACAACTTATTAATAATAAAACAGTCAAGAATCTTCATAGACAAATCAATGGGCATTACAAGAATAATATTAATGTAATTTTAGTCTCATAACATTACCTCCTCCTTGTTTTGTAGATGATGTTCTTTAGTACGTTCTCGCACAACATGGTTCTCTTCAGTTGTTCTGCGTAAGTTCTCACTTACTTTTGATTTGAGCTGTTCTTTAGCTATCATGTCCTTACAAATGTCAAGCTGTTGACTGCCATCATTGATGTGCTTGATCTTGCTCTCTACCATCTCTAGATATGATCTCATTTCAAACTTCAATTTTGATTTTCCTAAACAAGTATAGATAGATCATATATCAGCACGACAGCAACATTCTTTCCATTTCCAAGTATAGATAAATCATAGTATATCAGCAAGACAGCAACATTCATTCCATTTCCAAAAATTATACAGAAAATAAGAAGGAAAAACAATTGCCAAAAACCAAACAAGAACATCTAACACCATCCCTTTGTGAAATAGAGAGAAGTATGCCATCTAAGAATTCTTAAACTACCAAAGCAGTTGTCATCTTCAAATTGATCATGAATCATTTCAATCCCCAATCTTTCCACACAAGATGAAAAATTGGACACAGAATATATAAAAAGGCTAATTAAGAGAGAGAGGAAAAATGACCTCCAGAGTGCTTGTTGAAAACATCTAAATCTTCTCTAGAAGCCATGTAGCCATAAAGTTGGCGCTTTCCACCTGGGACAAATGGATTCTTACAACGATCCCAAGCTTCCCTATCTCTTCCTTGCTCTTTGAAATGCTTGTAGAGCTGCACAGACTCTAAATAACCTGCTACAGATGGTTCAAAAATCAAAACACTCATCCCTCGGTGCCCATGTGGACCATATGAGTGTCGAGCCTTCAATGCACCGTAATCACTGAAGCAATCAAGGAGTTCTTGATTGCCCATTCCTGTCCACTACAATTCAACTCGGTGAGGTTAAACTACAGAGGAACTTCACATTAGATAAATTAAAAGAAAATCACAAAAGGACCAAGACTCTTATAGGAGATACGGAATTTTGTTTAATAATTTATGAAGTAAAAATTCAACAACTAGCTGCAATGTCTATGCGATTTAAAAACAAATAAAAGGAAATAGACTAAGACTACATATATATTTCATCAAATTAGAAAACAAGAAAATATATTGTACCTTGTTGTTTTCATCCTGCTCATATTTCGTATTCATAATGACAACCATTGGAGGCCAAACAATTTCACGATCCTTAACTTTGTTATTGAGACCCTCCCACAGTCCATTGGCTTCACCACCCCTTATCAATGGAGCTCCTCTCCTTGAGCAGTCTTCCTCCAAAGTTTCGGAAAACGCTCGATGCAATCTTGCCCTCCTTACTTTTATTGTCCTGGAATGATTCAAAAGGGGCTGCAATCCATGATACCAATCAATAGCCCCAGGACCATCTTGGCATGCTGGGCAGTGCCACCGAATTGCTGGTGAACTGATCTCCTCAACTGTCAATTTATTTAAATCATTAAAGAATTTCCTGAACCACTTACTCTTCTTGCTCCCTTCGTGGCTTTTCTCTCCGGTGTCTGAGTCAGTGTCATCTAAAGAAAGATCATCGTCACTATCAAACACAATATCAGTATCACTATCAACAATTTCATCATCGTCGTTTTCACATTGAGGTTTTGGGATTCCTTCATCATCAATGTTTTCGCAGTGGGGTTTCGGGATTCCTTCATCATCAATGTTTTCACAATTGGGTTTCGGGATTCCTTCATCATCATTATTTTCACAATTGGGTTTCGGGATTCCTTCATCATCATTCTTTTCACAATTGGGTTTTGGGATTCCTTCATCGTCATTATTTTCACAATTGGGTTTCGAGATCCCTTCATCATCGCATTGACCATCCTTGCAATCCTTAGATGGAGTTGTACCAACTTCAACACAATGAGGTAACTTGTTGTCATCCAAAACTCCGTTTTCACTTCCATTAAGAGTCTTTGGAGAACTGCTTTTCACCTGTACGTTAACCAGCCCTGATCCACTATAACCCCTCTTTTTCAGCTTCTGGATCAAATTTGGTTGGCTCCATGCATTTGAACTAGAATTCGAAGAACACCAAGGCATTGGGATCGCCTTGGATTCGCCAGTTTGTTCTGAATTCGATTTGGTGTCGGGTACTTTGCGACTCGGCTGATTGAATTTGTAACGGGTCACTCTATACACAGTTTCCAGCTTTGGAAAAGCATCAACACTTTCATCAGCCATAATTCAGTTTTCACTTATCTTTCACGATTTCTATCAATTCAAAGAAAGAATGAGCATCAAACTATTAATCATTTGCAATGTTTAGAAGGAAAAATACAACTTCTATAGGTTTCAAATTTCAATATATTAAAAAACATGCAAATATGATTCAGAATTCAATAAAAAAAATACATGTAGCATCAGAAGTTGTTAAGCTATAGTAATCGGTTTCATTCTAAAATACAAATTCAAAATAATTAAAATCAGTACAAAAATTAGAAAAGAATAAAAGAAAAAACTTGGAATGGAATGGAAAAGGAGAGGTACATGCAGAGTCGCACCTGATGGATTAGCAGCGATGACTGATGAGTGATGATGTTGATGTTCGCTGGCTTGTTATTTATATTTGGATTGAGTGAGAGGATATAGGGACCCAACAAAAGATACTGACAATTTTGTTTTGTTTTTGGGTCTTGTCAATGTTGTTCACAGATAAAACAAACATGTATCCGATAGCTTAGCTTAGGATATTATATGTAGGGCTGGGGTTCGAATCCTAAACACCTCACTTCTCCACAATTAAATTATGTGAATACTGACCGCTTGACAAAAAAAATATAAAACAAACTTGTTTTGTTATCATGTTATTATTATTTATTTATTACGAGTTTTTATGTTTAGTAATTTTACTTCTTTAAAATATTGTAGTTTGTTATAATAGTTCTTATATGGAAAACTTTTTACAAAAAAATTATATTTTTAATCCTCCAAAATAGTCCCTATCAAATGTAAATATGGATTAAAAGTAAATAAATTTTTTGTATAGACTATACTTGAAAGTTTATAATTTTTGTAAAAACTAAAAACATATTTAAACTTTTTTTTAGCAAATATTATTCTTTCTTCTTGAATACATATGAATTTCAGATTTTCTCTTTTTGCACATTCATATATACAATAATAAATTACGTTTATCTTTTTGAATCGTAACAAACTATTTTTTTTTTTTTAATGACACCAATTATATAACAAATATAATATAAACTTTTGTCTTTTTGAATAACACCTTCAATATAACAATTTTATAGACAAATTTGATTACATGTATAGTTAAAAAAGAAAAAATCATTACAAAATTGTGTATTCCCTTAATGTATAGTAAGTATAGAATAGATATATGTTGGTGACTTTTAAATTGTAACAAATCATGTTTATATTTTTTAATGGCACCAACAATGTAACAAACATAATATAAATTCTTATCTTTTTTTATAAGAACAACAATTTAGCATTATTATTGGCAAATTTGTTTAAGGTATAATATAAATCTCATACTATCTTTATATCTTTTATATGTATATTTATACTATATATAAAGAAAATAATTCATTTCGGCTGATTTTTTCTATTTCCAAATTTAGCATCAATTTTCAATACAAATAACACATATAATAAATAGATAAGAGTAGATTCAAATATTAAAATAAAAGCGTAACAAATACGATATGAGTGTATGCATATATATCCAGTTTTTTTCCTTTATCATTTAAACTGTATAACAAACTAGATGAATATATTTATACTTACTTTTTCGTTATCCCAATTATACCCTTAAACAACTTTTTTCTATAATAAAGATGAGTATATTTATATTTAATTTTTTGTTATCCCAATTATACTCTTAAACAATTTTTTCTATAATAAAGATTGTTGTTGATGTCATTAAAAAAATAAGTATTTAGATTATATTTTCTTCTTATATTGTTGGTGTTATTGAATTAGATAATAATGGTTAGTTTGATTTGTTATATAATTTAATAGAAAAAAAGCATTTATATTTTTACTGTTAATCAAAATCAAATTTCATAAAAAATATTTTTCATAATTTTCAAATGTTAGTGCAATAAAAAGAACAGAAAGATAGGAGTGCCCGTCTTGAAGCATTGAAAATTACTTTTACTCTACTTTTGTTCAAGATCAATGTTACTTTTTAAGAATGATTTATATAAGAAAAAAAAATGCATAAAGATAGAAAATTTTACCAATAAGGTTATGGTTGATCATGGATTTGGATCTGAATAAAGTGTAAAGTAAAAAAATAAGGGTTGTTATCATAACAAATTCATGATTTGTTATGATGTATTTGTAATATCTATCTTTAATTTATGACAAACGTTAATAGTGTCTTCGGGACATTTTAAGAACTTTAAATAGTAACTTTTTAAGAAAATATGCGTAATCAATGTATTGAAAATCGAAATACTTAATTTTTTTATAAAATAATTTATTCTTTTATAATACTTAAAAATGTTTCAAGAGCACTTTTAATTTATTAACAACATCTTAAAGTGAGTTGATCATTTTAGACGAGCTAGACCAGTTAATCATATAGGAGAGAGTGAGTAGTTATTCCTCGAAGAAGGCATACAATTCAATATTCTATCTAGGGTGTTCAAAACCGAATCAATCCAATAGAAAAACTGCAAACCGAACCAACTCAAACCGAAATCGCAAAAAACCGCATTTGGTTTGGTTTGGTTTGCGGTTTTTATTTTGCCAACCAAACTAAACCGCAACATAAGAAAAATGATAATGGAACCTGTGTCATATAAACCAATACTCATATGAACTTTTAAAAATTGATATATTTTTTTATCTTGTTAATTTTCTTCTTTGTTTTTTATTTCAAAATTATATTTATGTACTACTTAAAATTGTATAGAATGATAAAATCTTAGTGTTTTACACTTCTTATATAATAGAATTACTTTTTTTCACATTTTTTATTTGGTTTATCCTGTTTTAACGAAAATAAAATTGTAATGTTTGATGAAATTTAAAATTTGTCAAAAACATTGTTGTAAATATGTTGCGTTATAGCTTCTTAACTCGATTTTAATGTTGAAAAAAAAATTATATTGACTCGAAAAAAACCGCATCAACCGATCCAACCCAAACCGCATTAGTTTGGTCTGTTTGGTTCGGATTTTATTTTAAAAGTCAACCGAACCAAACCAAACTGCATACTTTTTTACCTTACGATTTGGATGGCTTTTAACGTCAAAACCGAATCAAACCGTAGACCCTTGATTTCTACCAAAACATAGCGAAAAGAATAGTGAGGCGCAAAGAATTTCTTTATGTTACGCCACGTACAGATTATAGTTTGCTGTACCTACAAGTTTGGCAGGATAACTGATATTATAACTAATATAGTCTTAACAACAAGTCAACTATATATGAAAAAAGACAAAAACATGAAAAGATTTGAAAAAAGACAATAACATGAAAAGATTAGAAGATAAAATTAAAATTTACTCAAAAATATTAAAAGTTATTTCAAATTCATTTGTACAAGTTAAAAGAATTTCAAACTCAGTATAAGTTAAAAAATGTATTTTGATATTTACTAACTTAAATATTTATCGTTAAAGATTTTATACAATAAAAATCACATTTTTTTTTTCTTCTAAAAGACACCATTCAAAAATGAGTTAACTCGCCTAAACGAATCTACCAGAAAGGGAGTCAAAAATTTGATTCAGTTAATTCACGCCTCTAAATCTCTCATGCATTTTGAAGTTGCTATGAGTACTATGAAACTACATCTTGTTGGGTTCAACTATTTATATAGCTTTATATGCTTCACGGTGGTTTAAAAGGTGAACCTGGAAATGGAATGACGGTGTATCCTTTTTCTTTTTGATAAAACACATGGTCTATTTTGTTTTAGTTTACACAATTTTTTTAAACAATTTTAGTTTACACATGATCTGCTTTGTTCTAGTTTATTTGACAGTAGTTATAAGGTAAAGAAATATAACAAAGGGTTTTCGGGATAAGTTCATAAACAATCTCTTCTCGAGATATAACATCACTCAAAATAAAATACATCGAAAAGATTACAGAGTAGACTTATCATACCCACCCAACCCCCAAAAATGGGAAGAAGTATTTTGTACGAATTTGTTAAGGCCTCTAGAAGCGTGAATTCTGAAGGAGCAAATTTTTTAACGCTAAACAAATCCATTAACATCGTCATTATACTATCAGGATTCCCAAATTACAATATCATCATTCTAAAAGTCGTACTGAACATGCAAGCAACATGAAACAGAGACCATCCTATTATCTATTTTTGAGTAAATGACCATCCTCTTATTATGAATAACATGCAGTTTGATATATACTTAGCGTGTGTCTCATTTGAATGAATAGATTTGTAAGCTTGTTTTTTGTTTGGAAAGGGGATTTGTAAGCATGTTGATTGTAATATAATTTAGGTTTAAATAAATCCACTTATAAGTGAATTGAAAGAAGAAGAAAAAAATTGAGGCTAACATTACTTTCACTTCACGGAAACTCTAAAATCCCAATTTCAAGCTAGAATTCATTGCGGCATAATTACTCAAAAACACGTAAACATTCAAATAATGATTCGAAAAATGGTTAAAAATCACTTTTACTTATCACAAAACTAAATCCAAACATGCACTCAAATAGCACAACAAGACTGATTTATGTTTTATGTGGAGCCACTTCTGGTACACCCACTCGTTTGCATTCTCCTTAGTTAAATAAGAGAAGATGGAGGTGGAGGTAAATTCTTCATAAACTTTATATAAGCAATGCTATATTGACAATCTCATAAAAATAACCCAAAAATAATTTATGGACATACCATAATCTACTTTTATAAGTTCTTCCAAATGATTACACAAGTGTTTTATATCATAAAATAAATCCAAATAACTATTCCAATTGTCTCCTTAGTTTACAATTTTCCCCAAATACAAAATCAAGAAGCAAATAAACTTCAATTTGTTTCTGAATATCACAGGACATCAGTTCAGAGAAAACTCAAGTGCCATAACTTGGTCATCCATAGGGAAACTGGCTATAAATTCTAATTTATTTTGTAATCCACGAAAAAATCTGAGATTTCAAACTATATAACCACCCTATTTTGTAAATATTAAATAAAATGTTTCTGCTTTCTTTTTCTTCCCCTCTTCTCCTCCCCAGCAAGAATTCTATCGCAATATACAATAAATACATGAAATAAATGAGATTTATAATTTTATACCCTTAGAAGTTACGAAGGGCGGACCTCCCTCCAATGATAATTAAGGTGATGTAGGGTAGCATAATTGAATTCAATTTGTTATTTCCTCATGCATCTTCAATCCATAATGCGCTATTGTACAATGCTATTTCCGAATGCAGGAGCAGTAGTATCATCTTGAACTAGATTTTCAACTGGGTTTTCCTTTGCCCAGACTGCAGCATCAAGATATCCAAACTCAAAGAGTCGGTCAAGAATTACATCTTCTGCTGGCTCAAGTGCCCAATTCAAAAGCTGAAATGATTTCATCCAAAATACTCATCAGTCGTCTACTAGTCGTTAAGAAGATTAATATGCTAACTCACAAAATTCAGGGATACCTGACGGGGGCTAGATGCGTTCTCGGGATTACAATCTGGACTAATCCCTATCCCTTGCAATCCCATACGACCTGCCGGAAAAGCACAAACACGTACCTGTAAAGCGATAAATGTTTATCGAGGATAAAATGTGATAATAAATTAGATAAATCATAAATCTTTTTAATCGCATCAGAGTTGAAGCAAACCAATCACAGTGCATGAATATTTTGAATAGTTTGCTTATCTAAACATACTTAGCTTTCTCTTGTTCTTGTCAATTTCTTCAATAAAAGCAAAAATACATTAATTACTTCTCAGATATCCTGAGAAAGTTAGAATTATTTTCTTAACCATCAATGTATCTTTAATACCTCCAATTAGCTGTTGAATAGAATCATACAGTTTCAATGTTTTAAATACTATAAAGGAATATACCAAAAGTTCACTTTGAAACTGAAAAGTACATCATAAAAATGAATAACCTAAAAAAGCATTTTCCACCCTGAAGTTTACTCTTCATCAATAATTGGTAGATTATCTAAATATTGTATGTGAATATTATTCAAAAACCATCTCAATCTTTGTATAACACCAAGCCCTCCATATTTTTTTTTGACAGAATCACCAAGCCCTCCATATGAAACCACATAACTGGTGACCAAGCATGCAATCATCATTTACTCGCAAACCAGAATGATTAAGTTCTTGAACGTGAATAGGGCCTAGATACCATCCAGTAGATAGATGTATACTCACCGGAAAAAGTATTCCAATGAAAGAATTCCATCTTAAATAATGCAAAGAACTAAGTTAATGGAAAATACAAGCTTAAATTAATAAAGTTCAAAAAAAGTTTTACAAGGCATTCAAACAGATGTTTCACAAAATAATCAATCAATTAGATATATAATAGTCCAACAAGTAACTAAATAAAAATACCGTTTGTGCTGCAGATGTCGGTGGCATAAACAATGTCAAACCCCCGTCAATGCATAAACGATTTCGAAACATCGTAGCTGGCTTTGGTGCAAGATATCTGGAGGGAGTATAAGGTTTGAAATTGACTTAATCATCTAGAAAGAGTAAAATCATCACATGAAACCGAGGTAATACTATACTAACAAATCACCCTGGAATAAAGGAAGAAGTAAAAACTGCATTGATGAGATCTTCCTTGGAATCAAACTGATCCACCAACAAACCCCTGGGTCTCCAAAGAAGCTGTGTTACAGCAACTGCAACAGAAGAACATATTACGACACGGCAGGACTTGAAAAACTTCTTCAGTTACTAATAAAGACAACTCTGAAGTTCAGTAACAGAATCCTTATTTTCTTTTTGTTTAAGTTAATAAACCATGTAATTATAAATGTAATTTAATAACTAAAATAACAAATATGTTTTTTCTCATCAAGTGTGTGCTTCTTCCAGTCATAAATAATAAGGTGAAGATTTTCCAGTTCAATTCTTTCTTTCTACAAGCCAGTTCTATAATGAAAATAACTAAAGTGCAGAACATTCGATATTACCTCGAACTCTCCCATTAGATCTTATATGAACGTCATCTGGCAAAAACTTCTGAAGAATATCACGCAAAACAGCCTATAGAGAGAAAACAATTATATCACAAAATGAAATTATATATATCTCGTAAGGAACACCACACGATGAGATTAGAACATTCTTTTATCTATAAAAAAGAAGTTAAAAATCACATGCTTATTATCACAACTAAAGAAAATCTCAGCTTTCCACTGTGGATGATAACTTAGTTGCATTTTCACAGACCTCTGCACATCATATAAGCTCCTATTTGGTTTCAAAAACAGTTATATCTATTAACAGAAATATCATCAATATTTATAGCCCCAAAACAGTTATATCTTGTAAAAATGCTAGAGGTTTTTTTTTTACCATTCACTAATAACTGATACTTAATAACTTTCAAGATAGGTTCTACCATTCTGAATTCCAATAGAATCCAAAAAAAAAAGTGGCATTGCTTAAAAGGAGAAAAGAGTGGAGAAGTGACCACTTATCACATGATCTCGTACCCACCAAATCCTATCTATCAAGACTTTTTTGGTCCCAAAATTCACAAGGATCTTATTTCAGTTCTGTCTCCAAGGTTCTTGTCAGCAATGAACTGTACTATAAAAAAATAGCTAAGCTTTTTTGAGATAGTTTGTGACCTAGAGATTGACCTATGTTTGCCCCAATAAAAGTTAAACTTCAAGTTTCAACGCAGGGTAAACTGGACTTTAGGTTATCCACACATCAAGCTCAAAGGATTCTCGCTGAAGGGGGCCAGGGACGATGAGCAAACAAGCATTGACAACTAAAATTGAGAGCGAGACCATCTACACGAAGTACTTTCAGGCCAAGAATAGAGGCATACCCCCAGCCGAAATGCAGTCCCCCCCTTCCGACAATCTTCAGCCAATATTTTAGTAGCTATCAAAGCTTCTTCCATGCTAGCTCCAGAAGCAACTACAGCACAGACTATAGCTCCAGCAGAAGAACCAGCTAATGGTGTGGTTTCCTGGAAATGCATCACAAAACTAACATTATGACCTCAAGATGACTCATACCGAAAATTCACACATAGAAGTGTTTCCAAAATAGTAGATTGCATAACTTGCAGCACAAGCATAGTATACCAACAAGAAAATACAGAGTCAGTAGTGCCTACAAGCTATATTGTGCACAAGCATAACTTGCTAGGTGCTTTGCTAGCACCTAGCAAAGCAGATTTCAATTTTACACTTAACAGAACATAAAAATCACTCCAAAATGAACAAGGTACACAGTGAATGAACTCCAGATAACCAATGTCAAAACTAATTACATGAGCACCCTATTTGAATCCCTAGATAAACATACAATGATACAAACCTTATCAACAATTCCAGTTCTATTCCAATAACAAAAACATTCAATTGGAATCCCTAGATAAACATACAATGATACAAACTTGATACGAGAGAATAGACTACAGCCCTGTTTTGATAAAAGCCTCAATTAATCGCTTATAACATGGGTGCCTATTCCGTAAGTTCTTATGTGTAAGCTAATTTTACAACAAAAGATAAAATAAATACAATTTTTTTCATATAGCCTATAAGCTATTTTCATAAGCTATCTTGGAGAGTTTATAGAAATAAGCTGAAAATAGCTTATGAAAACACCATGAGTTGTTTTCATTGGCTCTACCAAAATGCTTCACAAGTGTTTTTACAATTACGCCCCTGTTTGAATAAATAACTTATTTTGCAGCTTATAGCATAACTGCTTGTCATATAAGCACTAAGATAAAATAAAGTCAAAATGTTTTTGTATATTCTATAAATTGTTTTTATAAGCTCTCATGTAGAGCTTATGAAAATAAGCTGAAAACAACTAATTAACATGTCATAAGTTGTTTTCACAAAGAGTGTCACGAGCTCTATAGCACCGACACTTCTAATTGAAGGCGTGTCCGGGGTTAGACACGACACCGACACATATTCAATTGTGTCATTTTCATACATTACCACCGGTGTCGATGTGTCAGTGTCATAGTTTCATAGGTCACAAGTACTTACGCAAGTAGAGAAGGTTAAATAAGTCAATTCACACAGACCCTAGATAAGCATAAGTTTAAATAAATAGATCCAAACATGTCCTTAAATCTTAATAGTTATGAATTAAAAAAAAAAAGGAGGATAGACCTTAATGTAACCATTCTGAATAAGAAAATGAGCAACACCAAGATGATAAGGAAAGAGAAGACCAGCAGCAGAGAAACTAAAACCAGGAGTAGTTACAACTTTTCTACTCTGTTCCGCTTCAATATCTTTCACTCTCTGCTCCCAAATAACATCAGGTTGAATCTCATCTTCCATAACAGCGCCAATTCTCTCTTTCTCATTGTACATTACCGTTGAACTCGAATTCGAATTCTCGAACATCACCACCGGAGTCGATTCGCGGCTGTTGATAAGACGTGAAGCTATACCTAAGAAAAGCTCGCCGGTGGCGACGGCGAAGGATTTCTTTTCTTCCGGCGGAGGAGGAGAAGGAGTTGTGGAGTGTTGTTGAACGCGTGGTGGAGAATTGAATTGAGTGCGCGTGGGGAGAAGAGTGAGGTTAACGTTGTTAGTTAAAGGGAAACGGAAAGTGTGACGGTAACGGTGAGCTTGAGAGGGTGAGATGAAGAAGGAGGAGATGGATGGAGTTGGAGCCATGCATCCCATTTGCGTGAACGGAGAAGAGGACACGATAGTACTTTTACTTCTTTCTTTTGTGATTGGTTTCTTTATTATTGCTTTTCGTTATTTCGGTTTCCATCATGACGACTTTCCCTCGTTTTGAACGGAGGTCGCTATTTGAACCCTTTTTTTGGTAATACACCCACATTTCTTTTTCTTTCGGTAAATATCTAATTGTGTTATACTTGTTCTCGTGGACGGTACGGTGCTCAAGTTTTGTTTTTTTAAAACACTACAAAGAATCTTTCCACTAGGACACTAAATTTGATATGAATATTCATGAATGTTTGTGTGCTTGAATAAGGTTGATATGTTTTCGACGCAAGTTCGAATACTTGTTTTCTTTATATGTGAGTGAATTTCGTTATTAGACTATTGCAGTCTAATTCAAACTTGAGATATTTGTATTTGTGAGTTTTTAGATGGTTGTATGTGTGAGTTTTTCAATGGTGTTTATTACTTTTTGCTGACCCCATTTAGTAAGATAAAGTTTGGTCGTTGTTTATTGCTTTGTCTAAATAAATAACACAGATGCTTTGACAGGATACATCCATTGCTGTGACTTAAATTAAAATTCAATTTGAATATCTTAATGCACACTTGTGTGACTTTCAAAAGTATACATTCTGACGTATTAAGAAAACAATATTTCAACATAGGTTGCATAGGACCAAACAGATGAGGCAGACATTCACAATCACATGGCCTTTCTAGAAATGAATTTAAATTAAATAATTTAGGCAACAGTAAAAAAATTGTTGGGTCATGGATACTTATTATGACAAATGCTAACATGTTACATGTGCCCTAAGCATTTAACTAATTAAAACTGTATTACAAAATTTTAATATTTTCATTATAAAAAAAAAGGTTTGAATTTGTTTATAAAGGAAAGAGTAAGTTGAAGCCATCCACAACCAGCAGTAAATCTTGGAACACTCGCATCAAAGAGGGACTATATAGGATGGATCTACCATTTTCAAGATAAACAAGTTGCCTCTATTACCTCTTGATATTCTGTAAGGTTCAGGCCAAAGAAAGAAATTCATACTTAATTAGCATGGAATTCAAATCATGATCACTTATTAATAATGAAATATATTATGTACTACTTTGATCTTGTATGTGCATATATGTTGTGCTTGACAAAACTAGTATTCAACCATATACTACTGATTTTGAAGTGCGAACCATTTTGAATTCCAGAAACAAATGAGCTGTGAACATGTAGAAGGGACAATTAATTCTATTAGTACCAACTCACCTTAAATCTTCATCCAAATACGTAATTTCCAATTGACCACGACCACTCCCAGATGATTTTATAGGTATCTGTAATTAGCATGGTACGCTCATTTGTCAGGAAAACATATTTTTTCAGGGATTTGGATTGTATGCAGTTGTGAATCTCACACATTCACGCAGTCGGCATATTTATGGCGGATGGATCAAAGATCAGACAGTCCTGGTTCCTGGCTTGATATTTTATAGTATAAGAAAAATAAAATCTACGTGTTTTTTGCACTGTTAGATTTCAAAACAACAGTCACCATTGTGTTAACTCCGTGAATGTGTGGATTTATGATTAGATATAATGCAAATCAATTCTCCATGACACAAACCATGATGTAGCCAGTAATTAACAAATAGGCTAAATATGAAAATTGAAAAGTAAATACAAGCAGTATATACCAAACTAGCAATTTTGAACAAGTCAAACTTGACAGCCACCCTTCTTGAGTTAAGTGGCACTAAATTGGCAGTGGCCTGCAACAATAGTGAAAATTTGAGGGCTACAGAACATTATGGATTTGATGAAGTTAGCTTACCAAATCAAAAATAATCAATTACTAAGGTTCATTCAGACATGTAGGAACTTTTTTTTTTTTGAAGGATTCAGACATGTAGGAACTTATTATCGAAAAACTTTAAAATGGTCTTCAACACATCATGTTACAACAAGACATTGCTACTTACTTTTGCATGGTCAAGTTCATCTCAAAATCATATTAGCATAAGTTGCTATTGCGACATTAAAACCCGCCAACCCCAAGGTGTCTTGAATTCTTCGATTGAACAGCTCATATCAAAGCAAGATTTTTAATTTTCAAATATTTCAACTACATAGATTTACTACACAACGTAAACAGATACTTAAACCAATGGTCAGACTGTTGTACCTGGTTGTAAAACGGCCAAGTTTCTATATTTTGAGCTCTCAACGTATCTGTATTAATTGCCTGGTAGATCTTTCCGTTTGGTCGCAGGAATTTTGGTCTCTAGGATAGTTTAACATCAATTAATCATCACTTTACAAGGGCAAATGAATATAAATATAAAAATGACATCGCAAAATCAATCGTGTTATAATTAAAACAACAAAAAGAGAATTAGAATGAGTCCTATGTACAATTCTTGTTTGAATCGAGATCAACTGATAAAGTAATGTATGTCAAGCAAAACTGTCTTGCTCATTATTGACGGGACTCGATCTATGCCCAACTCTAAATCATTAAATTTTCCATAAGCATGTTGGTAAGCCATCAAATTAGTTTCTGTCAAAAAAAGAGTAGCCAAAATAGACAATTTGACCCCTTTTGACCACACAATGGAGTAGTTTTATACTGAGAAAAAAAAACTCAAGTCTCACGGTGATTTTGGCATAGATAGAGCTTATAAAGATGGGCAATCCACATCTTGCAGGTCTATTTTACAAGATTGAGCTAAACCGAAAACTTAAGAGTCTGTTTTGTTATTAAAAGAAAAAATGGAAGTGGTCTACATTCAATATGGGAAGTACAGCTAATTGCCACATTTTGATGAGGATGTTAATTAAACTACAAACAGATCAGTTTTGACTTATGATACGTGCTAACTGAATCCATAATACATATTAAACGGCTAAATCAACATTTTGGCACTCGAAATTGTAAGGGTCCAGCAATTTAGTCTCTGAAATTTACGAAATAGCAAAGTAGTCATTTAAATGAAAGAATATCAATCAATTTAGTCTCTCCATCCAAACAATTCTTTAGTAAACATCCATCAAAACCGATAAAAGATATAGTACTAAATATCTACTTAAATAGTCTTTTGTTGTATCAATATAAGCACATATTCTTTAAAATTGAGGTGCAAACTTTAAAGAAAAAAAATACTAAAATGATTGACATTTTTCAATCCAAGGGAGTAAATTGATAGGCACTTACAATTTCAAGGACTAAAATGTTTATTTACTCCATATAAAAGTCATAAATAAGAACCGATAATTGGAATTTGGATATCAGATAAACTATAATGCCTTAGCATCTGTAGTTGCAAACCTTTACTCTAGAGACAAACCTGTGTTTGCAAAATTGATTGAGATGTTGTATATAAAAGCTCCCATTTTCCATTAAGCAAATCCGAGTTGAGAGGCTCCTTAACAGAGTTCATAGCCTCAAGTTTACAAGCAATCTAGACAAGATCCACATAAAATCAATCATAAACTAGGAAACGAAGTAATACATTAAAACAAAGCCACCTAAACTTAAACTATTATGCATGTAACATGTTAGTGTTTGTACTTTTAATAACTTTAACCTTGTCCACACGTTGTTGGTCCTCAGGAGTAGCCTCAGCACCACGTTCAAGTGACTCAATTGTTTCATAGAGCTCAATTTTAAGGCTTTGAACATCCTTTCCTCTTCCTCCAGTTAGAAAACCTTGGAAGATTGAAACCATGTTCCTCCATTTTGCAAAATCAGCAGCTACTGATGATAGTAATATGATGTTGGTGGTGTTGAATTTTGGTCGTGGGGGTGCAAAAAGAAGATTTGGTTGTGAAGGATGGGAATCAATTCTACATTTGAATGGCAGAGTAGAGGTGGGAGTGGAGAGAACTGCTGAGAGATAAGTCATGCTTATGCACTAATTGCCTCTTGTTAACATTCACTTGTAGGTAAAGTTATCTTTATAGATTGTTATAAGGTTTTTGTTTAACCATAGTCTTGACCCGTGCTACCACACAGGTTATACCACGTAGGAGTTAATCAAATCAGTCGCAAAACAGTAAATATATATAGTTAATAGAAGTTTTATAACAATTTAAAAATATGTTCCCTTCTAAGACAACAATAGCAACAAAATGAAATGGTAGCATACATAACAAAAAGGTTTGAACATTGAACATCAAGATACATTA
>Ga0228710_1004675_pt1 | contig 21568 bp, 15 predicted proteins | sample MedpolnodulmetaG_FD_177995 | JGI IMG/M metagenome (GOLD analysis project Ga0228710, IMG submission 177995) | Root nodule microbial communities from Medicago polymorpha collected in Santa Monica, California, United States - pink nodules | ecosystem: Host-associated > Plants > Roots > Nodule... | reverse complement strand
ACTTGGACGGAGGGACCTTTTTGATGGACGTCTGACAAATTCAGGGACTAAGTTGATATTTCGCATAATTGAGGGACTAAGTTGGCCGACGCGTGAAAATTCAGGGACTAATTTGATGGTTCACTCTCTGAAATATATTTGTATACTAGTAAAGACCAATTTACTATAAATCCACTTGACTTTGTAGTGTTGACTTGAGATCTTGAGTGTACTCTTGAAAGAAATACACTCAAGGTCTGGTCCCTTTTTCCAATGCCGTTTTTGGTAGGCTAATTTGACTTAATAAAAAATCAATTTACTATATGAGTTTTTGTATCATGTGTAAATTTGCACGCGTTGAAAAGTTTAAAATAGAAATTTTGTATTGGAACTTGTATATTTAGTATTAAATATAAAACTTTTGAATAAATAATTGTTGTTTACAAGAAAAAGTTATTACTATTAGTTGTTTTAACACGTGCAATGTTGCACATAGAAATTTTGTATTGGAACTTGTATATTTAGTATTAAATATAAAACTTTTGAATAAATAATTGTTGTTTACAAGAAAAAGTTATTACTATTAGTTGTTTTAACACGTGCAATGTTGCACATGTTAGACAAACCCTTACTGTATATGTTAGACAAACCCTTACTGTAAATACATCATCTTATGGTAGTTAAAAAATGTGAGGCATGTCTGTTAATTTTGAGAACAAAACTTTTCTAGATGTTTTGTTATGGTTTTTGACTTAAAATACATTTTTTTCCGCTAATAATAAAGGCTTAAATGCACTTTTCACCCCTTATGTTTCAAAAAGTTGCGATTTTGGCCCATTTAGAAAAAAAATGGATTTTAAGACCCCCTAACTTTTGCCCCTCTTTTGAATGGCTGATTTTGACCAAGTCAAAGTTTATGTGTCATGTCACTTAAGTGATTTGGCATGCCAACTGAGTAATTTTCATTTAAAAAAGGCTTAAATATGATAATCGTCCCTGTAATTTGGGTCAGTTTTGATTTTCGTCCCTGTAAAAAAAAATTGAAATACATCCCTGTAAAAAAAAATTTGTTTGAAAAAGGTCCCTGGTCCCACTTCATGTCTGACTTGGCATGCTAATCGCTCACGTGGCAGTTGCTGACTGTGCAACCTTTGCCATGTGGCAGTCCACGTAATTAAAAAAAATAAAATTCTGGAAATTATTTTTTAAATTTAAAATATCTGAAAATAAATTTAAAAATCATAAAAAAAAATTGAAAATTAAAATTTTCGAAAACTTAATTTTTTGACAAAAAAACTGTTAAAATTAAAAATTTTGAAAAAAATATTCGAAAAATAGATTTTTCTAATTTGAAAATTATATATTAAATTTTTTTCGAAAATAATGACAATTATATTTTCAAAAGTTATAAATTTATAAGTTTCGAAAATAAATTATAAATTTTTAAAAAAATCTAATTTCTTGTTCTTTTACAAAAATTTTAATTTAAAAAAAATCATTATTTTTCAGAATATATAATATTCAAAAAAATTCAGAAAATTATTTAAATATTTTAAAATTTATTTTCAGAATTTTTATATTGTTTTTTAAATTTATTTTCATATTTTTTAATTTTAAAAACAATTTTCAGAATTTGAAAAATATTTTTAAAAATTTAATATTAGGTGGCACGCCACGTGGCAAAAGTTGCACAGTCAGCAACTGCCACGTGGCCAAAACATGCCAAATCAGCTGAATAGTGGTGCCAGGGACTTTTTTCAAACAATTTTTTTTTTACAGGGATGTATTTCAATTCTTTTTTTACAGGGACGAAAATCAAAACTGGCCCAAATTACAGGAACGATTATCATATTTAAGCCTTTAAAAAACAAAAGAAAAGCCACGTGTGTATTTCAAGAATTAAAAAAATAAAAAATCCAACAAAGATGCACGTGAGCTTCTAATCTTTTCCCCTTCTTCATCTTCTTCCTTCCCCTCCTTCTTCATCTTCATAATCCTTTAAGATAGAACCCAGTAAAATAACAAAAAAAACCCATAAAAGGGTTGTAAAAACAAAGAACACTTTCTCCTTTCCTTGCGTGATTTCCAGCACAAGCCAAAAAAACTACACTCTTCTATTCTCAACACCATTCTTAACAGGATATAATTTCCCCATCTCCATTCTCTTCTCCTTCCTCATTTTCCTTCTTCTTACACATTATTCAACAAGAAGTTCTTCCATAAAAATTTAATCAATCCCAAATCAACACAAACTTTCTCCTCTCTCTCCCCCCCCCTTATCTCATCGTCATCGCAACTCCACCCTTCTCAATCCTAATCAACCCAGATCCGCTAATGGATTCAATAATGTTTATGATTTTAGAGATGAATCAGTGAATCAGGCATCGGTGGAATCAATTGATGTTGGAGATAAACTGATGAACGGCGACGGCGTTTTGTATTGTTGATTTGCATTTTCCCCAAAAGAATTAAAACCCTAAAAATCGATTGAATCAAAACTCTCTCAAACAAGAAGCTTATAGCTGAATTATTCCCAAACCAAATCAACACAAAATCTATTCCCTCATCTTCATCTTCAAACTCACTTAAACTCTCTTAAACTTTCTTAATCTGGTAGAAGAGAAAGAAGGTTAATCAATGAAAAAGATGGTGGTGTGGTTGTTGTTGTTGATTTTGTTGTGGTAGTTGTTGGAAGGAGGTGGTGGTGTTGTGGGCGGACTAAGATAAGAGGTGATGATGGTGCGATTGTTGTTGTTGTTTTTTACGTTGAGGAAGAAGCTTAATCAGAAGCTTGATGATGGTTCTCTCGTGCTTCTCACCTTTCCCTTATCTTATTTTTTTTATTTTAGAAATACAAACATGACATTTATAATTATTTTTAATTCAAAAATGTACACGTGGCATCCTTGTCACTTAAGTAACATGACACACAGGCTTTGACTTGGTCAAAATCAGCCATTCAAGAGAGGGGCAAAAGTTAGGGGGTCTTAAAATCCATTTTTTTAAGAGGGCTAAAATCACAACTTTTTGAAACATAGTGGTAAAAAGTGCATTTAAACCTATAATAAACAAGGAACAAAAATTATATGTATTTTCTTAGATTTTGATGAACAAATCAGATATTAACTCTTATGCAAATCTATAAATGTAATTTTGTTCCTTGTTTCAATATTACAAAAATACAAAAAAATATAAAACTTTTGGTATAAAAAGAGGGAAGTAGGAAGCGGGAAATTGAAGGGTTGTCATTTCATTTCTCCGCGGCGCCGTTCGACAATGGTACTTAGCGGCAGAGAAAGTTTGATTCAATTAATCGGAAAACGTCGTCGTTTCCTACCCAATCGTCATTCTATCCTTTCCGATCCCATTCCTCTCTCACACCAGCAACCGGAACAACCTACTACAGCCGGTAACGACACTCCTGAAAACGACGTCGTTATTTGCCCCGTTTGTTCACTCTCTCTTCTCGATGATAACCGCCTCATTAACTCTCATCTCGGTAATACTTCTTTCATCTTTTTTTTTTTTTCATTTCAAATTTCAATCAACCACGTGTCTGATCCAAGTTGTGTCTGGTGTCCGATATGTGTCAAAGTCAAATGTTAATAAACGAATACTCAACCACTCTGATACATTGACACTGATAATAATTTGAGAAAATGACATAATTCACATGTGTCAGATATCAGACACGGACGTACACTCGATCTGAAGCGTCAGTGGTGGTACATAAATTTCAATTTTTTATTTTTCAATTTCATTTTCATTTCATTTTTTTCAGATTTGTGTCTCTCTGAACCTAAACGAAGTGGAACGAAACGAAAACTAACGCAACGAACCCTTCTTCAGTTAAACTTCACTCGCCCTGTTAATCTTACCCACCCGCCGGATTACACGAGTGAAGAACAATTCAAGTTCACCGAAAGTCACACGGTTGTTAACACCCACACGCCTTCTCACGCGCTGGATTACAAGTGTCAAGAACAATTAGAGTTCACTGAAAATCACAGTGTTGATGTTGATCTTGTGGATTCTGCAATTGTTACCACTGCATCTTCTTCGTCGTTGTCCTTGAATTTCAATGAGATTGATACTGATCAGCATGATGATATTGAAAAAAATGATATTGTTGGTGATGTTGACGATAAATGCGATATTTTTGTAGTGAAGTTTGAGACTTTGATTGTGGGTCGGAAGTATGCTGATAAGGAGGAAGTATGTGTTGGAGACACTGTCTCTCTTTTGAGAGATTCGCAGAATGTTAAGGATGCAAATGCCATCAAGGTTTTTGTTTATTTTTGTTTTTTTTAGTGTTACCTGCGGAAAAATGTTACTAAATTCTATAAGTTATTTCCAAATTATTAGTTTTGATATACTTTCACCTGTCGACCAATCACAAATTACACTTTGTATGACTTTTAGAGTAGATGTATGATTAAAGTTAAATATTTTTAGTGACTCAACTATCGTTATTGATTGAAAATGTGAAAAATCTTTGCATCTTCGGGACATATCAATTGAGCGCATAATCTGTTTTGTAATTTTAGAGTTGAGGTTCTTATATTGGGTCAAACTCATCTTTACAAAACCAGACCAGCTTGTATGGTGAGGGTTACTACTGTTTACAAACTCATTTCTGACTTCATCTTTATCCTATGTGAGACTTGGGTTTTTCTCAATACACCCATCACATCCAACATTATTGGATTTGGTGCGTAGATATAAATGGTGGTGGCCCAGATTGATAGGCTCTGGTACATATTATGTTTTTTATATTGGGTCTAACAGATCCTTACAAAACGGGCTTATAAGATGAGGGATGTCACTCTTATAATATTGTTTTAACTTCAAAAATTAACTAGAGTAATTTAAGAATATCTATACATAAAATTGGCAAGTTAAATGTACTACTATTTTTCTTATTATATGTGATAAAATGAGCTTATAATAAGGGACAACAGAAGAATTTTGTATGTGGAACTTTAAGGAACTAGTTACCCCTCTTGGTTGTTTCAGGTTGTTTCTGCAGATTCTGCGTCTTCTAAATTTCTAGGTTATCTCCCTCGCGAGCTGGCACAGTATCTATCTCCTCTAATTGACAACTACAACATTGTATTTCAGGTATTATAAGGTTTGACCTGAATGTGATTTGTTCTTATGTAGTTATGTACTCTTTGTTTAGCAATTGTTCTTTGCTTTGTCATTTAGTTGGTACATAAATTAAGCATTGAAAAATGTTGTTTGAAGTTTCGTCGGGTTCGTATGATTAGAGTAATGGGGATTTGCAGGCACTAGGAAAAGGTTTGAGCCTTTTACTGTTAGATTTGTGGGTACTTTAAGATTAGTGTTTTCCAGTTTCAAGGCTTTTGAAGAAAATTGAAAATTCAACTATCAAGTTTCAATAGGGAAGATCAATGTTTTTCCATAGATATCTGTTCGAGGTAGTTGATAGTATGTTAGCAGTATAGAGGACAATGAAAGAAACATAGACATTCTTGTCAGAAGAAAAAAGAAACCTAGGCATTATACACCTTCAAGATTGGTGCAACATGCTTGTCATGATTCTCTAGTGTTACCAGTCTACAAAATTACAGTTTTACTTATCCTACAAAAGTTTGGAATAGAATCCCATTTCCATAAAGTCTGAAACTCCGATCTACTATTAAGTTCAGAAGAGGATATAAAGATAGTCCAATAATCACCTATTACATTATATTTATGAGCGGCATTCGTCTTGATCTATTTGATAAATTATTCTAATTTCATATTAACTAGAGTTCTTCCATAATTGTTAATCTACTTGATTAAGGCTAGTCATAACTGTAATGATTAGCATTTTACAATCTTTACTTGCTAGCGATTTATACTTAAAAATTTACCCGATCCCTATAATTACTCCAGAATATATGGATTAAGCTACTTGATTGAAGTTCTCATTATTTTGTTCATTGGAATTTGTTCCAGGGACATGTCACTTCTGTTCCGAAACAATCTACTGATGCTGTTCCAATTCATATTATGTGCCACAGAATACCAGATGATGAAAGAGAGTATGAAGATGAGACTTTTAAATGCTTATGGAAGAATGCTCTGCGTGTTGTTGAGTCTGCTATCAAGAATCCTTCTTCTGTAAAGTACCAGATGAATTTTTCTCTTATGCTACAAGAGGTGTTAAGAAATAATAATCACCTTCTAACAGAAGATGAAAAAACCTATACAGGTATTAATTTTAACATAACACTTGTGATTTTTATTTCTTGGAACTTTTTTAATCAGATAGTTTAATTAAACTAAACAATGTCTCATCCATTGACAGAGTCGTTCACTTCACTCTCAAATGACAGCCAGAGGCTCTTCGTTCGGCTATACACTAGAAAAGGTTATTGGAATATTTGAAATTTATCAATTTTATATTTAGTGCTTGCTTTTGTCAAAAAATAACATTTAGTGCTTGCAATATTTATGAATTAGTATGTAGTAGTACAGAACGTATTTTGTGAACCGTGATTAAAATGTAAAGACTGTAGAACGAAATGATCTCATTAATGGAATAGAATTGAGTTTTCCAAATCCCTCGGCACATTTATATTAGAAGTTCTTGAAGATACTATATGTCACAAAAGAGGTCATAGAGACAGTTATATAAAACAAAAGACGTCTTACAAGCAATCTGCTTTAGCCGAATCACAAAAAGACATCTTATATATAACTACTGCACACTGCCATAAAACATTGTGCACCATTCGTAGTCTTGCCCAATTTTTTTAACTTAACCAACGGACACTGATATATATTAACTACACAGTGGATTCAGAAAATATGCCAAGCCTAGTGTGAATTAGAGTAGTTGTAGGTGGTGTAAACTAAATTTATGGACATGTTTGCTTTAGAGCAATATTGTGAACATAAGAAATTAAGAATATGATGTCTGGAAATTAGCAACGTATCGACTAATAATTTCAATATTGAAGAATTGCTGTTAAAAAAAAAAAATTATTGTAGAACTTTTTTCTATATAAATAAAATGAAATTCTTTGACAGAGTTGGTCCATAAAAAGAAAAAGCTGATGCCTAGCATAATATCTTAGACCATTGCAGAGTTGATGTCATGTTAATTTTTTAATTGTTTTTTGTTTTGGAGTTGACATATTTTCTGTATTGTGCTCTTATGAAAGGACCTTGGTTTCGCATGTCCAGTATATCGTATCCCGAGATATTTGATACTCAAAAGGCAGTCAAGGAACTTGCTGGTAATTTTCTCCCAGTAAGGTTTATTTTTATCTTTCCCTGCAAATATAATTGGTTTTCTCTTACTGGTAAATCTTGTTACCACCACCTCTTTAATCTGTATCTTTGGGATGATTGTATTGCAGAGAAAGATTACATATGCTCTCTTGAGGATGGAAATCAACTATGTGAAAGTGACATGAATGATATATTGGATGTGCTCTCTCTCTCTGAGCTGCGCGAAATTTGGTCTTTCTTGCTTAAAAAGGTTGGAATCAATCACTAGTTTTAGAGCCAGAATACATTCTCATGTCACTTTTTTGCGAATGGATTTCATTGGTTATAATAATAAAATGGTAAAGTTCATCTATAGTAAAGCAGTCGATCTTACTTTGTGTATGAGTTGCATGCTCTGTGCATTCATAATCTGGGTATTAATATCCTTACTTTGATGCACCGTTGACCGGGGAAAAGTGATAACAATGGCAGTTATGGCATTATTTATGATAGAGAAAGATTGCAATAATTTCCCCCTTTTATTTGGCCCCTAAAACCCAGATCCTGCAGAGAGGCAAAGCACCACTGCCCAGCTTACAGTCGAAAAGGAAATAACTTGCAAAATTTGACAACTTTCCTTGTTAGTTGTTACTACCTTTTTATTCTTCTTCTATACTGAAGTTGGGAAATAAAGTTAGCGGATGTTCTGTGCCTTACCATTGTGTAATTACTTTTTTTCTTTTCAGATTGATAAAAGGAAAAACATTACATAGAATTAGTAGTTGGACTTTTTTATTAGTTGTTACTATTGGGAAAAACCTAAGTCCCACATCGGTTGGATATTACTCATGATAATAGTTTATAAAGAGGAGGCACTCCTCACCTTATGAACCGGTTTTGTAAGGGTTGTGGTCTGAGCTTTTATGTCGACATATTATAAGTGAAGGGAGCATTTTGGATGGATCCTTCTAAATTTGGCTGTATCCATAGTTAATGCTCCTACATTGAATAATGGCTTCTGATGACTACATAGTAAGAGACATACTATGTGGACAGATACGGGTCAAACAATTAGACATTATATTGTGTTTCTCTATATAAATGCTGATAAAGTTGTCATAAGTCGGAGGTTATATATTTCATACATGTTATGTCCTCTCTTTTCCTGTCAGTTCTCTTATTTATGAGCCGGCTATAAAATTTATTATATACTATTTTGATGTTCTAGAGTTGTGGTCACGGGATAAAGAAGCAAGATCTAATTTCATCTATTCTTTCTACATATGCAGGATTATGGTAAATTTAGTTGTGTTTTTACAATTTATGAAGGAGTGAATTAATGTTTTTTATAATGCTTGATTCTTGCTGCTGCTGCTGTGTGCAGGACACACCTATCAACCATGATTTTGGATAGAACTGGTTTTTGTATCAAGATTTCTTCAAAAGCTGAATCTCTTATCTGGCGTATCGAGGTGTGACTTATGTTGCTTCTATTGATTGCAGAATTAAGTTAAGTTGGGTAATATATTTAGTTTTGATGTAAATAGTTTTTCTTGTGTAGAGGCTTTTCTTCTTAAATGGAGAGCAGGATCTCTCGTCCTTTCTACTAGTTGATATTGGAAAAATCAAATATCCAACTTATACCTGCACAATATTGGAACCAATATTCTCAAGTCGCATGAATCTTCTTGCATACGAGGAGGTAGATGTCTAATCTACAAGATACTTGTGGCCTTCTGTTTCTTCTTCCATGCATAACTTTTGTTTTACAGGCCATTGAAGTGGCACAAATTATGAATGAAGCTCTTGATGCAAACAAAACTGATGTAGTATTGAGGTGCATAAAGATTGCTGAGTCCCGTGTATCCACTGTGTTGCCCATCGAAAACTTGACTTCTGAATCAGTATCTACATTCCGTCACTTATTTACAGCACCATGGGTATACTCCAAAGTGATCACATTAGGGATTTCCTTTCTTGAGCAAGAGCGGAGGTATGGAGGTTTGTGGTTTAATATACAATCACTTACACATTTGTAAGAATAAAGTCTTCAAAAAGTTGTAGCAAAAACATTTGGACCTTGTGTAATACGGTATAATTAAAATCATGCACAAGTCGGTCATCACCAACACAATCCCAGCCGCATGCACACACTATTGTTCAGTATTGACCGTTCCCTTTATTGCCGGATGTCAAAACTCAAGAGTATTTTCAGACTGTTTCCATGACATCAAATGAGTAGTAGATGTACCCAGTTTTAGGCCTCTTGGGGCACACCATCTTCTACCACCTCCCTTACCTGTCATAAATCTGGGTGCATCTACCACTCATTGGCTGTCATAGCCACCCTTTCCTAACCAAATAAAAGTATTGCTTGCCTCTTGCCATCGATTATCATTGGATTATTGAGTTCAGTTCAGCACAACATGTGACTACTTCAGTGATACTAGTACTGTTTTTGCCTTTCATCCTTTAACTTGTTAGTTTATTTATCTGTCCATGTTTACCGAATGCAACAACTTCACATGAAAAAAACACTGAATTCTATAGTACAGTACTGCTCAAAGGATTTGTCCAACATGATTCCTTATTTGATGTTAAGCAATATGCCATTGCATATGGTCCAGGTTTTAGAATTAGTAGTTGGATTTTTTCATTCTAATGATATGCGGATGCAGCAGTGCATCATTTGTGCTCATAGTACCCTTGGTTTCCATTTATGTAGAGATAAAATGATCTTATATCTCTGCTTACTAGACATGGTGTCATTTTTGCAATTCATTTATCATGTTGTGTACTACAGATGATGAAGAAAAGCAACTTCTGTTTCTCAGGTATAGTGATGCAGTTGACTTACTTAAATGGCTGCAAAATGTTTACACTTGTGATGTAAAAAGAGGATATTGGACACTGAGATTATCCGTTGACCTGGAGCATCTGGGTTACATTGATGAGAGCCTTCAAGTGGCTGAAAATGGATTGCTGGATCCATGGGTTCGAGCTGGTTCAAAAATGGCGTTGCAAAGACGGGTTCTTCGCTTAGGAAAACCACCAAGACGGTGGAAAGTTCCTAGTTTTTCTAGGTCTGTACTGCGTAAGATCCCTGAGGTAATTGCTTTATTGTTTTATGATTCTTTGTCTCTGATTTGCTTCCTTACGATTCTAGTGAAATTGACATAATAGATTTCCTGTAACATTATGGCTTTCTCACAGTGGCTCATGTGATTATTCAGGTTTATGTTCAAGGAAGACCTTTGAATTCTGAATTAGGAGCAAAAAACCGGTTTTACAATGAAGAAGGGACGCAATGCGGAGTAGAAGAGCTTGCTTTGCATTATTATGCCGGGGAGGGATGGCAAGGTGTTCATACAGAGAGTGGCATATGGTTAACTGTTTTTGGGCTTCTTATGTGGGATGTAATATATGCTGATGTGCCTAATGTTTTCTATACTAGATTTCAGGTACATTTTATTCAATGAGTAGTTAACCTTCCATCTTTTCTCAAGTACCCTTGTACTGCATTTGCATATTTCCTGTATGATTTGTTATAGTATGTTGTGAAATAAAAGATTCTCTGTTTCTTAGTAAAATAAAAAGGCGGGTATTTTTTTAATGTGCTCGAGGGATTTGCACTAAGCTGAAATTCTAATCACACTAAACTCTTAACAATAGACATTTAAAAGGAGATTAATAATATTGCTACTTCCTAACTGCATGTATCATATTCTCTAGATACATGACTATGTAGATGAACCAAATTTGCTAAACCCTCCATACTAACATCAATTCCAACATAAATTTACCAACATATATTTATCAACATATAGACTTGTAGTTACTACATGATAATGAACACTTATGCATTTGAATTTACAGAATGCTCCTTTGGATTTGGGTACTGATAGCTTTTATACGGCGAGAAAGAGTATCATAGAATCACATCTGCAGCAAATTCGTGACGGCATGGCTGAGGAGTTTCTTATTAAGTCATGGGAAACACATAATGGGACATCTTGTAGAGGTGTTAACTGGGACCGCCATTCCTTAGACGAGCTTCGTGCTGCTGTTACTTGTGTTGGGGGTTCTTGTTTGGCCTCCTTTTGCCTGCTTCTTTGTGAAGACTATCGAAGCTGGTCTAGTGGAATGCCTGACTTGCTGCTATGGCGTTTCTGTGGAGAATACAGTGGTGAAGCCAAGCTTGTTGAAGTGAAAGGTCCTAAGGATAGACTCTCGGAACAGCAGCGAGCATGGCTACTGATGCTTATGGATTGTGGATTCACGATCGAGGTTTGTAAAGTGAAACCTTTGTAGATTAACATATATCATTACATGCTGCTTAAAAGTACAGTAGAAGCACATAGAAGATTACAGCTCCCAGAAATATTTCTTCATGAGAAGAGTTCGCGTTGCAAAATTTCACTATCAGTAACCATTATTCTTGGAACAAAAAGTACTCTGGACCAAAAGTTAACTGTACTGAATTGAAAGTAAGGAATATGAGGAAGTCAATGAACTGATGAAATACTGAAGCTGAGATCAGTATATATTATATATTTTTGAAGGGGAGGGGTTCGTTAGCAGCAGGGATCAAACTTGAACCTCTTAATTCTATGTCGGAGTTCCAACGTATACCACTGGACAACACCTTCGGAGATTCAAATCAAAATATATTGGTTCCACATAATGATGCATGTGAAGGGTAGGGGTTTTGAGATATTTGCGTTGGATTCCATCCTCCAATGGATTTGCAGATTCTGAAGCAAATCTTCATGCTAAAAGTCTTCTATATCTACTTTCTTGCCTCATTCAGTCACTCCTTACCAAGTCTCCAAAATCATAGTCAAGTCTTTGGTTTGTTAAGTGAGATGGGCTATCTCATGTAAATTGAATTATTTATCATAAATGAAAAGAAAAATGATGTTATCCTCAGTCACACAAGTGAGTATGATTTGTTTCAGCATTTATAACCTCGCCATAGTTTGAATTGTACCAACTGTTTAAAGGTATTTTCTCCATTTTATTTATTCTCAAGTTTGAGATATACTAGTAGGTTCTTACCTATAATATGGTCGTAATAAAATTAAAAAAAAAAAAAGTTAGAACCTAAATCAAGGGGCACTCACTAGATTGAGGGGTTGTCAAACTGGATAAGCTAATTAAACTATGACCAAAAGATATTGCTAGTTTGATCTTTAGTTTAATATCATGTTTAAAACATTATATTAATGTAAACAAACATACCTCTGTCTTACTAAAAATTAAAAATATGGGAGTAGGTTAGATTCAAAGCTTTTGCATTTGTTTTTTTTGTTATTAACACGATTAGAAACTTTGGACTGTTGAATGTGGCATGTCTGTACTTAAAATAGGCAAATCTTTTCCCTCTTGAACTTACAACTTGCAATGATAACATTTGTTGGGTCACAACTCTAAATAAAAAACTCAAAATAAAAATTAGTTGGACATGAAAAAAAAGATAAAAGAGAAAAGATTTAGTGAATGTTTGGTTTTGAGGTGATAAGAATTAATTGAGTGTATTGATTCCATAAAGTTGATTTAAGTGATTTGTGTTTGAAAAAAATTCATGTTAAAGTGGGTTGAATTATAAATTTGTGCATAAGAATCAATTCTAAAATAAAAAACTACAAATTCAACTATTCAAGCTTCAAGTAGAATCAATTTTGAAAACAAAATCAATTATACTCGAAAGCAATCAAACATGTTAGAATCAATTTTACATTTTTAAATAAATTTTAACTCATCTAAAAGTGAAACTAAAACATACAAACTTTTAATAAATAATTAAATGATATGACTCTTATGTGCATGCTTAAATGATTTTTATTTGTGATTGTGACCACGTAGATATAAATATTTATCGAACTTATATGTGTTGAAAAAGGTTTAAAAGCTCAAAGATCCGAAGATACAAAAAAATCATTTTACTAACACTTACAAAAATATACACTTACTAAATCAAAGGTTCTAGGCTGTGTGATTGGTGCAATAGCTATCTCACTATCTTGGTGTGTAATGCTTTTCTTTATATCAATTAGAATAAATCCATTTTTTTTTAAATATTATTAAAAACTCTAATTTGATTTTAAAATAATATTAAAAATACTATGATATAATAACTTTTTTTAATGACACTATGATATTATAAATACTTTCATTTCGTGATACCTGAAAAGAATGATCAAATGATGTATTAATTGACCAAAAGTTTCACACTAACTTGTTTGTGTAAGTAAGCTAGTAGAATTTAACAATTAAACAATAGTATATTAATATATCCCACGGGATCAGGTTTATTTATTTATTTTTTTAATGAAAACGGAATCAGGTATAATTTACTAGCACGTAAAAGATCAATTGAGAAAAAAAAATACATAAAATGGTTTTTCATGTTTAATAAAATAGTCACTTGATATTCTTGTAGACGGTCTAACATATTTTCACTCTTAGTCACAATATATATGAAGAGAATATTAAACTATTATGTGTATTGTAGTTGATGTTTTTTGAACAAGATACCACAATAGATGCGTTAATGAATGTTCTTAGGACATTCATTATAGCTATAAAGAGTACTCATATGTGTCTATTAATAATTTTTTTATTTAGAATCTTTAGTGCATACACTCCTTAGCAAGATCTACTTATGATATTTTGGTTTGGTTCCACGTCCCCTCAATAAAACGGACGTTTACAAAGCCTTTCCACCAGGATAATAAGAAGCTACAAATTGTAGCATCCAGCAAAACGAACATCTTTGGCTATGCTAACGTGGAAACAAACACATACTTAGTGTATGTTTGGTTCTACTTCTAGAGAGACTAGAATTGATTCTTGAGGTGTATAATTGATTTTGTTACTGTCGAGCATAATTGTTTATGTCTCTAGAATTGATCATACATGAAGCTAGGATTTATAGCTTTCACATATGTACTTATAGTTCAACCCACTCTTACATAAATGTATCCAAACACAAAATACTTTTAACCAAAACCAATTTTAAAAAATCAATTATATCAAAATCAATTATCTACGTAGCACAATCAAAGACACCCTTACTTCTCATGATCACTTGTTGGTGGGGATAATGACTTAAATGTATTGGGTCTTGGTATTGCTATGCGGTGGAAGATGATAGCAACAACAATATCATATCATGTACTAGTAAACATTGAGGATAAGATATGACGTTAAACAAGAAATTCATCATCATCTTTCTTTGGGACCAACATCTCACGTGCCCCACAATCCCTTTCATTAATTTCTAAAATTTGATGAGAGTGTTATGTTTGGTTTTACAAGACAACATTCGAATTAAAATTGATTCAAGTATAAAACTCAATTAAAATCTGTGCAATGACAGAAAAACAATTTTTCATAAATTTATTAACTGTTTTTGGTTTTAGAGTTATCAAAAATTAATTTTGAATATGAAATAATTTTTTAAAAGATTTTTGAAAATTTGGTTTAAATAGTTTCCAATAAAAAAATCATTGTCTTGTCAAAATAATAAATAAAAAAATCATTGTATGATTTGGTGTCTCCTCCCTTAATAGCATGATCGAGGTGGGCAGAGATGTCTTGTTTGGTACTTTATCAAGCTGGACTTAATAATAAATTTGGTCATTCATCGAATAAAAAATTATTGTATCTTTTTTTTTTTTTATCAAAGCACTAAAATATAAAAACAAGAGATGCCTGAACCAATACAAGAAAGTCACATAGTGGAAAACATAAGAAAAGAAAATCCAGATCTATCCTTAACAAGGAAAGGTCCTAAGGAAAAGCTAGGCAGATTATGACCAAACATGACCATAACAACTACAATACTAGATTGTACAAAAGCATTAATATTCATTGTTATTCATATGCAATTAAACCAACTATTCCGTATCTGCCAAGACAACTTTGGAGGAACCCTTTTGGGCACGGGTCCTCATTCCGGCTGAGTTAAAACTAGCAGGCTTCACTTTGTTTACATGCGTTTTCTTTTTCTCTGCCTTAGTGCTCTCAGAAAGGTTTGGATAGTGTGCTCAAAGTTTGATACGATGGCTTCAACACTGTCCTCTTCCACCTCAAGACTCTTGTCATGGCTGAGAGTTTTCTTCAACATTGTGACCGACATAGCCATAGGAGTGAGCACTGGAGTCTTAGCCCAATGTTGAATAACCTTTGGATCTGCAATCTTTTTAGAAGACAATAGTGCCTCAACGTTGTAATCCTCACCCTCTTCTACTTCATCCCCCCAAAATTTGGAAAGAATCTGCACACTCTTAAGGGCTGCCGCAGAATAGTGAGAGGATTTGGAAGCAGGAACCCGAGTTTGACTTGAAGGGAGCTTATCACTAGTCAAGCTAGCATAACTGGTAGTTATAAGTTGCGGCATAGGAACGCGTACCTCAAATGACAGCTTCCCTGGGAAAGAAGACCTCACTTGCTTCTCAGTTACATGAATAGGATAGTCAGAGGACCCTTCATTCTGCTGGACATGATCAACCCTAATAGGCAGTGTTGAACAAGAAGGAACCACTGTACCATCAGAGTGTTCATTATGGGTTAACAACCTCAAATCAGATGAAAGATTTCTAATGTCTCCATCTTCTACCAAGACCTCCTTGTTGTGATCAATAGTATCTTCCTTTAACATCTCAAAAGAGTTATTAGTCTCCAAAAAGGACCTAACATTGGTCCTTTTTGGAGACTACAACTTTTTTTGAATAATAACATTGACTCATAAGCCGTTGCTAATTTTTATTGTGGAGCCGATGGTTTCTTTTGAACATGTTCCCTCTTGTGGGAAAGTATTGGAGTGTCGAAATATTGTATAAATGATTGAGCGTCACGCCGCTCAGGGTTCAGTTTGGTTAGAAATGCTTCTGACAGAGCTCCATATGGATTTCTTTCGTGATAGAGTTGGTTTGCCTAATTACAGATTTCCTTAGTCTGCAGTAGTTATTTCAACAATTTTTTGTTTGTTTTCTTTTGAGGGTTTTGGCCTAGTCCCCCCTCTTCTTGTATATATTTTTCTTTTCTTTAATAAAATTTTAGAGTTAGGCGACATAGGACGGAGGTTTCCCGGGGTGCCAACCTAGTTGGCATGTTGGTGTTTCCTCCCGATGTCTGTCCTTACTCCTTGCTTAGCAAAAAAAAAAGTGTCTTATACTTAGCGTAGAGATTTGCAGCATCCTTTGAAAACTCAAAAGAATGAAGAGAACACAACATTTGTATTCTTCCAAATCAACTATATATATTTTCACATCGAATTCTCTCATATAAGATGAGTAGGGACGTAAAGGAATGCATTCCAAACATTCTTTTGAACTTAATCATACTGCACTGCCAACTGACAATTTTCGATTGCCAAAGGAGCATGATCAGGCACAAAACAACATCTTAGAGGTGCATTCTCTTACGTCACACTCATCTCAAACAAGGGATTTTGATGTGAAAACATATATAGTTGATCTAGTAGAATACAAGTTGTGTTCTCTTCATTCTTTTGACTTTTCAAACGATGTTGCAAATCCTTACGCTAAGTATAAGACATTTTAATACCAACATCATCAGCAAACTTTCAAAAATTAAACTTAAATTCCAACAAAATAAAGACACTACATTATAATGACGTTACCTAAACATAATCTTGTGGCAGAATCAAACTCTTGAGAATATCTTCATGGGATCTCAGCATCCTTGCATCCGTCTCGATACACGGGAACATGATGTGCTGACTAAATATCGAGGACATGCTGTGCGTGACTCATTTCTACTTCAAGGTCCCTCTATTTTATTTTATTATTCATTTTATGGGCATACTCTATTCTAGGCTCTCTATAAACTTTATCCCTGATATCATATCCTATTCCTCATTCCTAGTCTCAAGATGTTTTCTTATCCATTATCATTACATACAACTTCCCCTCCATACATAAGTAGGTTCGTCCCCACCATTGTCATTAATTCTTTCATACTTATTCTCCTCAATAAAACGGTCTTATATCTTGTTACTTTGTTCTCACATGTGTCATCATCTATGCATCGTCCATTCCCCTAATCTTAACCTCGTTTTAATTTAAAGTTATTATCTCACCCTATCATTAAATTCGACTTCAACAACTTTCCTCAGTGAGACTTCATTATAATTCAAGGTTTCATTCTCTCGACACAGGTCATTATTATTATCGTTAACCATTATAACTATTCATCTTATCCTATTTCCTATGCATCTTGCTCTCTTCTAATTGATCCCCGTCTTATTCATCGTTATCATCATTCCTATTATCTTTCATTACTTAATATACAGCTCCTTATCTTCCCTTACATTTTGTATTAACGACCCTCTCATCATTTACGATCATCTAAATCAGACTTCTATATTCTTTATTCATTATTTTACACCTTATATGTTAATGTCTAACATTCATCTTAAGTTCTTTAACAACCTTGGCTCTTTTACTCTTTCACTTAACGGTATTCCTAAACTCATTATTGGTTTAAGGATATTATGATTAACATCATCAATTACTCGGAAAAACACTAACTTCATATCCCCTATTATCATCATTTTACACCCCTTTTACTAAATCGTGTGTTTTTAGACTTACCATGTACCCATACTATTTGCTCTTTTTAATTCTCGTCTTATTAACCTTAATTAACTTGATATCTTTTATCACTGTTATTATCATCCCCGACCTTACCCAATGCTTTAACTCTTACTCACGACATAACCCGCTTCATCATTTAATCGTCACCCAAAACAAGACAAGTCATCGTCATTACTCGTCATTCACAAACATCATTTATTACATCATTCATCATCACCATTCAACAATTATGATCTCAACATAGATCTTCATCGTACGACAGTAACTTCTCATCATTAATCAACATCTAATGCAAGAATATGTACACATCACATTCCTTGGTTATTCATTACTGCATTTGAGAATCTATTATCGTCATTCGTTCTCTCCATTACTTCATCTTTCATCCTAATAGTATACCTCATTCTCCATTCCAATTTAAGTGTTTATCTCTCTAGTAATATTCCTCATAACGTCTTTCATATTATCTCTCGCCTTCTATTACCAAACTACCTTGACATCATTAGATTCTCACAGGCTACTATCTTCAATTCATATTTAAGCTTGTTATTATTTTGGGGTAATCACTTCTATTTATACCTAAAACCACTCTCTAATTTAGTTATATAGTTTAGGACCATTAATCTTACCTCTCACATTAACAACTTCTTAAACTCGCTATTATTTTCTAGGATGTTTTAAGGTCCATTGAAGGGGTTGTGTTGAAGTTCCAGGAAAAATGCAGCATGACTCAGGTACAGTAATTTGATCATAAATCAAGTTGTATAAGTCTAAAATGAGCCAAACTAAAACATAAAATAAATATAACATTCATATCTACATTTTTTATGAATAGACCTAAATCGAACTCGGTACAGAGAAGGGTGGAAAGATTGATTTTCTTGAACTTAGGCAAATTGCATGACCGTGTTGACCCCTGTGTAGTATTTTGATCATAACTCACGTTGTGGATGTTTGATAGAGGTGAGACCAAAGCCATTGGGAATCTAACATCCATACCTACAACATTCATGTTTACACCAAAACCCAATCCGGAATAGAAATGGGTGGAAAACACCCATAATTGGGCGTTAGGCGTCAGGAATAGACACCTGAGGTGCCAGCTCTCGGGTTGTGGCCGCTAGGTGCTTGAACAGCAGCACAGCGCTGCGATGTCTCCGAGTTCTATGTTTTTAAGCTAAAGGGATGCTTCCAAGTTGTCCAAAATGTCCACTTTCAGAGCCCTTATGATCCCAAACTGATATGAAACATTACCTATGGTTACCCTAACATCCAAACACCACTTTCTCACACAATTTATCTAATTGGATAACTCTTCACATAATTAAAGGCTCTAGTAAATTTCCCTAACTTTTTCTATTTGAATTTTAATCTTTCAACCACAATTATGTTTCTTAAACAACAACATTATGTAACATTCTCATTCAACATCGTCATAGTTCTCATTTCCTCTAATCCCTCTACAACCCTAAAACTGAAAAATTAAACCCTAGAGATGAAGAGATTCTCCCCCTTACCTCGAATCCTTCGAAATTCTAGTTTGTGGCTTGATATTGCTGCCGCTAGGGTTTCTCCTCCTATGCTCTTTTTTTCTTTCTTTTCCACGTTCAGTAGTACTGACTCTTCTAACTCCTAACTTTTCTATTTATATTAGGGCTTGTCACTTGTTAAGATTATTTTCTCCTCTACTCACTATTCTTTTACTCCTCTTATCCCTCACTTATTTATTACTTATATTCTACACCCCCAACTCTACGTTATTTTATTTTGACTCCTCCCTTCATTTTATTTCAATTTTCATACTACTTCTCAATCATCATCAATATTTCATTTTCTCAACAACAAAACAATACTCAATCATAAGCAACATCAATAATAATATTAATCAAAACTTCGCCGATTAAATATCATTTAATTAATTAAAAATTGAAAGTTGGGCTGTTACACGTAGCGGTAGTTAACTACCGTTGGATGCAGCAGTAGTTAAATGTTACCGGTTTTTTAAGCCTGAGTGGTAGTTAACTACTGCGGGGAGTAATTTCATCTTTTCAATGTGTTTTTAGGATGTTTTTGTAGTAAAAAAAAACTTTCAATCCACAATACCCTTGCCGCAGCCAGGGCCAGCCCATAGGCCATCGAGGCTGGGCTAGACCACTGAGCCTCACAGTTTTTGGGGCCCATAATATTTTTTATACGAATAACATAGAAAAAATATATTATATACTATCAATGTTAACTCTTTTCAAATAATCTATAGCAGTCTAGCGGTAAGGGGAAGCGTGAGTGTGCCGATGGTTGAGGGTTCAAATTCCTGTCGGTGCTTTTTTATAATAAAATTGGGCCTTTGATTTGTTTAAGACGGCCTTGGACGCAGCTACTATATAAACATTTTCTAAACCCTAATTTTATAAATCTCAACCACCGTTGGCCGCAACAACTGCTCCTTAATTACTTTTCATAAAGATTTGATGTAGACAAATGCATTCTCTAGGTATAAACCTTTTTACTTATGATTTCTCAGTTTTCATTGGTTTGTTGCGTTTATTATATTGATTTCTTTTAATTTGTGGTAAATCTAGATTTGCAATGTCTCCATCTCCATGGAACACTTTGAGGTGCAACTTGTTGAAAATGAATTTTATTTCTTCGTCGTCATCGTCTACCATGTATTTTACTTGGTCGATCACATGTTATATCAATTCCCATATTTACTGTTGAGAGAGGTGTAGAGACGTGCACTCCTGATAATGAAAACAAGAAGTTGTATGGGATTTGTGAGTGTGCATCTGAATCTTCGTTGCTTGTATTATTATTTTTTGTTGAAATCGAGAATATTATTAGTAAATGGTTGTTTTGGTACAGTATCATTGAAAAAAATAGATACAAATTATATGGGAGTATTGAAAGTATTTAATATGTAATACATGATAAAACATAAGTAAAAAACATGAACATGGTAATAGGCTCCTTACCCATATGATTTTTGTATATTTTTCCTAAACTTTTTACTTCTTACCTATTTGGAGGCTCTTATTATGATGCTTGCATCTGATGGAAATTGCATATGGGTTATGATGATAAGTTGGAGGCCCTTATTTCATATGATTTAATATTGTTATGCAAAAAGGGTTTTACCCCATTTTCATCTATAACAAATATCTCATTCTATTTTTTATTTTAAAAATATATTGTTATTTTGATCCATTGCATAACAGATATTTCTGCATTCTATTTCCAAATATCATTTTACTCTAATTTATTTTTCTTATCCTTTCATCTGACAACTGATAAAGGAATTAGTTGTTCATTCAGATTTGTTGTTCTTTGACCCTAAGACTTGGAAATGGAACATGAGGTTTGGATTTTAATATTAAGTGAATTTGTATATTCCTCTACGTAGACAATTCTAAAATTTCTTTTATCATTCATTGCATTAAATTCAATGAATAGGTTTAGCAGCAATAACTGTGTTTAAAGCCTCTCAGAACTAGAACTAAAGTCAAAGGAAAATTGAATCTATCAATATGAACCCTCGTGGATGAGCGATGGATGAGTTTATGTGGGAAATTCATATGCCTAGAGTCAAAATTCTATACTTCAAAATAATTTTATCCATGCCTTCTCTATCACTTTAACTGAGATGCCAAGGAGAATTATGAAATGAAGTGGAAATCACATGTTGAAGCCATAGATATCACTAGCCCGTAAGATATGATTTTCATGCATAAAAGTTTTTTTTT
>Ga0228710_1004673_pt1 | contig 21571 bp, 15 predicted proteins | sample MedpolnodulmetaG_FD_177995 | JGI IMG/M metagenome (GOLD analysis project Ga0228710, IMG submission 177995) | Root nodule microbial communities from Medicago polymorpha collected in Santa Monica, California, United States - pink nodules | ecosystem: Host-associated > Plants > Roots > Nodule... | reverse complement strand
GTTCAATGCAATTTGATAGTATATTATTATTCAGGTTGATGTACATGTACTAATACTTAACATTCATTCTTTAAAAAAAAACCTAAATATTCACAAATTCAAATAAACTATGTGGTCAAATGCAAAACAAAACAAAAAATATTATGTTCTTGAAATAATAAAATATATATATTACTGTAGGTCAAATCAAAATTCATATGATTTTTTATATTTATTACTTACCTTTTTATTATATCCGTTTTTTAACAATCAACAAAATATGTAATAATCCCTTTTCAAAAAAATGTATATATAATAAAACATTTATTTTTTTTAAAGGTATATTAACACATTTATTTGATTACTATATTATATATAGAAATTGGTTTCCTTTTTGGTTTTGAGTGTACGTACGTATGTCGAGTCCTTGCGTCGTCTTCCTCTTCTAGGGTTTGAGAGGTTTGGCCTTATAGTGATTTTTCATTATGTTTCATCGTGTTTCACATCGGGTTTTTTTTAACAATGTGTTTCACATCGGTTTATCCCGCCTATTTCAATTTTTCTTGCTTGCTTAATTTTCCTTGTGTCAATTTCATATCCCTCATCTTCTTCTTCGTCTTCTTCTTCTTTATTCATTCAAAAAGCTGGCGGTACAAGGCAGGGGTTAAGCACCAGAGTTTCAAGGCAGAGGATCTACATCTTCCTATTGTTCTTTCTAATCCATGTGCAACTAAACCTCTTTTGATTAGGGTTCCACGATGAAACACTTCTTTTTTTTTATTCAATTAATAAAGTTTTTTATTCAATTTATGATTCAAGTGTCAGATTTGATTTTTATATGTTCATTCTCTAATGCTTTTTCAAACCAATGATGAATATGCTCTTTAGGTGGATTATAGGATTGACAACCCTACTTCCCTCTGACCATGACATTAGTAAATTGCTTAGTCTCTCAATTAAATTCTCTTAATCAAATCTAAATATGAATTTAGGGAACGCCGCAATTGTAACTGGTTGAATTGCGGCAATATAAAAAAAAAAAAACTTTCATTAATATATCACGGGTCATAATTCTACTTTCATAAATCCAAAGACAAGTAATAAATTATAATTAAGCACATTAATTCCAACAAAGACGGAAGCGGGGATTCTAGGATTCCCTAATTGTTGTTACGCATTTGAATTAAACCAACATAATCTTGCATTGGGGAGGACAAAAAAAATTCGTGCCCGTGGGTATCCACGGATAAAATCCGTCATGGGCACGGGGCGGGTAGCTAAACGGGTACCCGCGGGAACAATAAACGGGTATATAACTACCCGTTATTTTATGGATACGGACACGGATTTGATGATACCCGTTAATAAATTAAGTAAATTACTAAAATATCTATGTGTATATATAAAATAGCTTGGAATGCATATGAATATTTGGATTTTAGTCCTTTACTGCTTTTATTTGGAGGTTTTTATGCTTTTTGGATGTTTATTTGGATGTTGGTTGTTTTTATCCTTTTATTATGGTATGATGAATTTGCTTGGGATTATGTAAGAATCATGTTTTTTGTTGGATTATGGTATAAATTATGAAATTTGAATGGAATATGTTATGTATGGATCTTTAAAAGTTGAAGTTTGTAGGTAATTAAAAAAGTTTTTTTTAAAAAAATGAAAATAAAAAATTAATGGGTACCCGCGAATATCCGTGGGTATCTAAATACCCGTGGATTACCCGTATAGAGATACCCGCACGGGGACGGGCACGGGTACCATAATTATCCAACGGGGCGGGGACGGATATCATACTACCCATACCCATGGATATCCATCAAATCACAAACCTTGTGTATATCATTTTCCCTACCAACTGAGCTAAGCTCACGGGGATACAAGGCAAATGACTTGCACATGGTGTCAATGGGTCTCGACTATATATATACACACACACACAATCAATTTATTTATTTTGATTTTTTTTAGTTTATTACAAATAATTATAAAATTTCACTTATTTTAATTTTTTTTGAAGGAACACTAATTTGATTTTTAAATAATATATATATAAAAAAATGGACCTATGTTTTCGTAATATTTAGGCCAAATGCCACGTTTAGTCCTTTTAGTTTGACAAAATTCTTAAGTTAGTCCTTTAAGTTTCGAAAGTTTCAATTAGGTCCTTTTAGTTTGACATAATTCTCAAGTTAGTCCTTTAAGTTTCAAAAGTTTCAAATAAGTCTTTTTAGTTGATAAACTATTTCACCGTTACCCTTGCTGTCAGTTAATAATTAACTGATTCTGATGTAGCCGTTAAGTTGTTGACTTAGATCAAAACGCTGTCTTTTAAAAGCTTCAGGGTGTCAAAATGTTACGTTTAATCGTCACAAATCATCATTCTAGCACTATAAATGTCGTTTAATAGTGTTAGAAAGTCATTTGTTATTGTAAATAGCTGTCTTTCTAGCACTATAAATGATCAATTGCGACCATTAAACGTAACGTTTTGACACCCTCGAGCTTTTAAAAGGCAACATTTCGATTCAAGTCAACAACTTAACAGCTACATCAGCATCAGTTAAACGGAGACTGGCCGCAGGGGTATCAGTGAAATAGTTTATCAACTAAAAGGACATATTTGAAACTTTTGAAATTTAAAGAACTAACTTGAGAATTTTGTCAAATTAAAAAGACTTAGAATTTTGTCAAACTAAAAAGACTTAATTGAAACTTTCGAAACTTAAATGTCTAACATGAGAATTCTGTCAAACTAAAAGGACCAAAAATGATATTTGACCTAATATTTAACCAAAAACATTATTTTGTCAAAAAGTAGCATAAATGATTCCAACCCTTCAAAAACAAACAAGATACATAAATGAAATGATTTTTTTTAAGAAGAAACATAAAATGATTATAATCCTTCCAATAAAAATCAAAATTCAAACAACTTCTTAATAAATAAATAAAATCAAAAGGCTTTGGGACAGTTTCTTCTAAACTAAATTACATGAAAGTCGTTCCATTGTTGTTTGGCAACATTGTTTTTCTATTTCCGTCGTAACATTAAATTCATTATCGCCATCAAAATGCAAATACGACAAACGAGAATGAGATCATTTTGTGTACTCAGAAGCAATAGTGACGAGTGACGACATTGTGACTGCGAGTTCATTCGTTTTGGAGGAAAGCACGAAAATGTCCCAATTGTGGCATAAACCCATACTTTGAGACGAAGATAAATGTTAGGAACACACACTTTTCAACATATTTTATTTAATTATTAAAATTAACTTGGGATCCACCAAATTTATATGGGACCCATATGATTTGTTGGAACTTATGTGAATTTTAACTAATCAAAGAAAGTATGTTGAAAAGTGTGTTAAATGTGTGTTGTTAGTATTTCTCTTGAGACCAAATACATAACTACCGTGAGAGCTAGAAATTAGGAACTCTTTCGTATTAATGTTTGAGCTGCATCACTTAAGGATGAGTTTTGGCAGTGTGATAGCCGGTAATTTGGTAGGTTATTACATTACACTTATCCCCTATAATCTATGATAAATTGACTGATTGCATCTAATCAGTGACTATTTAGGAATTTACGATTTTATATAGTTTTTGGTGTTATTTAATCATTTTGAACTAGTAATGGTTGTTATAGATGTTTTGTGGAGCATGATGAAGAGTTGCACTGGAGATCCAAGTAGTTACGATGTGGAAACGGAGTATGACAAAGTATGAAGATATGCCGATGTAGATCGTCGAGGAAGGTCGAATAACTGTTTTCTAAGTCTTTTTCTCTGTTTTCCTAAACTGAGTCAATAATTAGTGTTTTTAATATAATATTTGAGTCCGTTTTATTTAATTTGATTTCCTTTTTACAACTATTTTACTTCAATTGTAAGTTATTTAATTTCAGGAAATAAATATTCTAAAGATTCAGTCTTGGAGCAAAAGAAAGAGGATTTGGAATTGATCCGTGCTTAAAATACGAAGATTGAGAACAAAAATATGTCTCTCCCAAGTCAGAAGCTTGGCACGGCCCGTGCCACCAGCCACACGGCCGTGCCACCTCCCAGGATTCTCTTTTGCTGCTTCTACTTCAAGGACAAACTACCTATTAGTTTATTTCTGACCTAAAAACTCGTGGTTTCTTGTGGAACATTCTAGTGATGTATTTCTTAGGGCTTCGGTCATTGTAAACTATAAATAGAATAGCTAGCTATCACAACAAATCATCTTTTGTTCTTGGAATTCAATAGTGACAATTATTTTCTCTTAATAAAAGTTCTCCTTTTTATTATTTTATTTTATGTTTTTCTTCTTCTTCTCTTCTATGTCTACGATGAGCATGATTGAGTAGACTCTTCTTGTCTTGGGATTGTTGGATAAGTCTAAATGACATAATCCTAATCAAACCAAGCCTCGAACCCTAATTTTATATAAATCTACTTTCTAATCTAATTTCACCGTTTTTATAATGAATTAACAAGTATCAAACTCATAATGCGACAGTGGATGGTTAGTACTTGTTAATTCATCATCACAAATATTAAGCGAAGGATCGAAAGATGAAGTTTTAATATTGGAACAAGTGAAATTAGACAATGATTGCGAAACATGAGAATAGTCTAGCAAACCTTGAGACAAATAAAGTTTCGTTCTTCAAGGATTCCAATAGCAATCAACTATGAGAATAGGCGTGGTTGCTAGAGGAACACACTCACTGAGACCGAATGGAGATGTGATAGGCTTAAGAGAAACTTCTCTTTGGAAAGTAGGTCCAATATAACATTCTGGTTTAGGGTTTGTTTGTGAAGGACTTGTCATCTAGATGAACCAATAATCCCAATGCGCTTTTTATTATTATTATTTTCAACTGTAAAAATCAAACCTTTTTCAATTGAAAACTCTTTTCTAATCATCAATAAAAATTAATTGAATTGAATAACTCCCTGTCGGAACGATACTCTTCTTTTTACTACTTCGATAAACTGTGCACTTGCGGATTTATCTCATCAGTTATCTTTATTTTATTTTTGTGACACTTATGATTTATTTTATGTCATTGCAAACAAGTGTATTACCGGAAAGCTATAGCGTCCCAGACCCTGTGGTATCAATATTTTTTATACTATAACTTGGACAGTGTATACTTACACTTATTCAAACCCGAAATACTTGGGTTTGTTTACGAGTTTGGAGGATAATGGAGGGGAGGGGTTTAGGAAAAAAGGAAGGAACAAGTTGAAGAAATAGATGGCATTAAGAGGAGAAGACCTTTGAGGTTCATTTTTCTTCATAATACAAAATCCTCTATATTTGGAGGAACTAAAATATTGTATCAGATAAGGATTTTGGGAAGGTTTTGAAGGGTATACATGAATTCTAAAAAAACTTAATATATGTAGTTATAATATTCTTAAAATTAAAAATATATTAATCATAAGCATTAATTTATCATTCTCTAAATAATTACTTTTTCAAAAATGTGAAGGATGTTACCATTTTTTCGTAACTCACTGTGTGTTTGGACATTTTCCATCCATAGTTTGAAAGCTAAATAAATGTTATCAATATAGAAGTTTCAAAAGGCAAAAGAAAATTAGCAACCCAAACTCTTAATCTTAACAGCCAAACTGAATTAATCCACGAATAATGAAAGATCCACGATCTTTAATAGTGCATTCATCCTCGGAAAAAAAAAAGTTGTTGATGTTCGCTCATTTCGACGATAGATGGTCTTTGAAATGACCAATTCAACCACATTTTGACAAGTCGTTTGAAAGGTTTGGAGCATGCTGAATTTGGTGATAGCTACAATAAACCTGTTTCTCAAAATATGGTACCGACAAATTGAGTCACTCTCATTACTCAGAACATATGTTCTTTTTCTTATAGACAAATTATAAACCCCTTTGATTTTTATTTATATAGACAAATTATGGTCTAGCTAGTTCATGCATTATACACACAATATTTTTCCGGTTACTCAGGATATCAAGAAGCCTGAATCAACTTGGCTTAGTACAATCTCTAGAACAACAAAATTAAGAACAACTTCACTGTGTTACTAATTAATCGCCCTAAAACTTGATTAACCCTTCATTCTGAAATAGGGTATGGTCAGAATGTCAAGCATGAGAGTCAGGTCCAGCCGGTTTCGAATTGAGTAGTGGCTGGAGAGCTTTGACAACAATTGTCATGTTTGGCCTGAAATCAGCTTCATACTGAACACAAAGTGCTGCAACTGCCGCCAACTGCATATCCACGTCCAACACCGATTACAACCATGATATTTTAGATATATTCGGTGCGATCAGATAAAAAGATTCATTAAGCACTTATTAAATAAGTATTTACAATATAAACACTTATATCTAAGTTACTTCTGTAATCAAGACAAGAATGTAGTGAAAAAGTTTTTATGTAAGTTATAACTTGTTTTTGGATGTTATTTTAGAAGTTTACTGAAATGAACATTTTATTTTTGTTTTAACCTTCTAGTTTCAGAGAAAAATGATCTTATTGAAACAAGATGAAAACGACTATTAAACATGTCATAAACTATTTTCATAAGTTCTTTCAGGTACACTCTCATTGAAGGTCGAACTAAGAAACAAAGGAACGAACCTTAGCAATCGCTTTTGGCGGATAGTCATTGTTTAGTTTAGGATCCACACATTGTTTCACTTTGTCTTCACTTAGTCTTGGAGTTGCCTATAGCAATGGTCAGAAATCATATTAGTAAAAACAAAGAGTATACAATAATGAAAATATGATCCAAAAGACAATAAAACCATGTGAGAATGTTTGAAAGGACATACCCAAGTTACAAGACTTTGTTGCCCTTTAGGCATTGTATGGTCCACTGGCTTTCTTCCTGTCAAGAGTTCTAAAAGCACAACTCCAAAACTATAAACATCACTTTTTTGGGTTATTTGCCCTGTCATAGCATACCTGAAAATGAGAAAAATAAATGATCATTTAGAAAAACATTAAATTATTTTCAACTTACAAAACATGAAATTCTCTTAACTAGGAAAGGAATCCAAAGATTAGCCAAGAAGCTCAAATTTTGTGAAGGTGTGCACATTTACTCATTATTATACTTAGTCTAGATACAAAAATACAATATTATCATTCATTGCAATTCAAATATTGCCATGAACTATAGTGGCAGTATTGCGTAGCAGAATTTCAGCCAATCGCTACTATCCTGCGATACATTATTTACGATAAAATATTGTCAAATATCAGCTATAGAACTATTGTATAGAGGAATTTGAACGAACCACTATTTTGTGTGATCTGCGATTGACAATACTGGTTTAGTTTTATCGAAATTGTTAAGTTTTCCAGGATCTGCCATAGTTGAAAATGTTGAAGTTTACATGGATCAATCTTGGCCACCCGATCTCGATGAGACAACTTACATTTTGAAAATTAAACTTCAAAGTTGATTACAAAAGTTGAAATGTGAGTTGTCTGATCTCAATTGGATGGCCGAGATTACATGGCTGCGTCCACTTCAACATTTTTCTGACAAAGGCAATCCAAATCCTAAGCATAACTAGGTTTCATCAAACTAAGAGTGAGGTAGAGTTCAAGCATATATACTCTGGAGCATGATAGCCAAATGTTCCCAAGACTCTTGTTGAATGTAGTCGAGCTGCCGAGTCAGAAGACTGATTTGTCAAGTTGAAATCTGCAATCTTAGCCTCATAATCATTGAACAGCAAAACATTTGTGGATCTAACATCTCTATGAACTATTGAAGGTTGAACTTTCTCATGAAGAAACTCAAGTCCTTTTGCTGCACCAAATGCAACTTTTACTCTTTGGTTCCAATTTAAAATTATACCAGGTTCAGCCCCTTGAACTCCTTTTCTTCCTGGAACATCAAAAGCTTAGTTGTGTTCAACATATTAACGCACGTGAACTATTTCCTTAATATATAGAAGTTAGTTATATTGTTAGGCTTACCGTGCAACGTGTCATGCAAAGAACCAAGACTTGCATATTGGTAAACCAAAATTCTGTTATTTGCCTCAAGAGAATATCCCATCAACCCCACAAAGTGTTCATTCTTCAGTCTTGAAACAATTGCTAACTGTATGATGGTTCCATAATGACATATGATTCAGATAGTGACGATCCAACCAGCCAAAATATTTCCTCGATGAATTATCAATCTCAAATATAAAATATATATATATATACCTGCGCTTCAAAATCGGAATCGGAGTCAGGATCCGGTGAAGAACCGGTATCCAGCTTCTTAATTGCAGCCTCCTCCCCAGTACTCAACTTTGCACGGAAAACCCTCCCATTGGAACCTTCTCCAATAAGTGCTTTTGTACCAAAGTTATCTGTTAACCGCTTTAACTCGCTCAACTTAATTTCAGGTGACTCAATTTCTAATGCTTTCTGCGGACCACCACTCTTGATAATATTGCTCCTTGGCTCTCCTCTATCGCCGCCTGTGTTCAAAAGTTACTGTAAGTCTCTTCTCATATCTAGGGATAGTAAAGTTACTTATAGAAATACATCAGAAAAAGGTTCACAACTGATATTTAGGCCCTGAACATCAAGATTTTTGAAGTCTCCGCAGTCATAACTCATAACGTGGCTACGATTGACTGCAATTATCCTAGTATACTATCAGCTATTTGATTGCGATTATTATCTATAATATCAAAGATCGAGACTGCGTTTTAAAACCTTTATTATACGTATGTTCCCTCAGGTAATACAAATTATATAGTTAAGATCGTATTAGAAAACTATAGTTTGTCACTTTGTTCTGAGATAAATTGTGCCAAATTACTGATCAGTCTGTCATACATTATCAGAAAATACAAATAAGAGCTATGCAAATAAATAGAAAAAAATTAATTACATAGTAGCGCGTATCTAATTCTGTTGAAGTGGAATTTCAGAGGAAATTATGCAGAATATAAAACTCCAATTATATATTTTAACTCTTTCTATTTTCCAGTAGATTTAAAACTTAAATTAGAATTTATCCTTGTTTTCGGTCCTCTCATATGCTTCTTTGTTTTATCAAACAAGGTAATGCCAATCAATGGTCTCAACAAGCAAAACTTGTTATCATGTGTCAATCATCAAACTGTCCATTACATGAATAGATAGTTAGTATAAGCTAAATTATTTCAGGATTGACTTATTTGAGCTTGCTAGTAACATAATCACTTGTGAGACTGCCTGAGAGAGCTTATTGAAATAGCTTATGACATGTCCATAGGCTATGTTCAACTTATTTTGATAAACTCTCCATAATAACTTATGAAAACAACTTATATGAAAATAGTTTAACTAATAGTCACATAATTCTTTTGACATGCCGCGAACCGCAAATTGCTACTTGTTTACCGGTTTGTGGTACTTTTGCGAATTTGTTCACACATATTCCTCTATAATTCCTCGAAACCGGTGATCTGAGTGAAGATCAAAGAAAGAGCAAAAGAGGTTGAATAGGAGACAAAAGATAGAGGGAAATCTCCGGTGGTGCAAATGATTTTTTTTAGAAAATCTCTTTGAAGATTAGAGAAAATCTCTTGAATACTAAGAGATTTTAAGCACCGGAGACGATGTTGAGCAATTGGAAAAACTCACAATGGGTAAACAAGATCTTTGTCTTCAGAATTTATTAATAGCTTATTATACTTAATTAGGTAGTACTGGTAACAGACGCGTACCAAAGTTCTATACCCAATACGCACTGTATTCTTCACATGTCGTGTATCGTAAACCCTACCGCGTACCAACCCGAATTGTGAATCATGTGACTATGGTTTAACTTTATTCTATCTTTTGTAAGATATAACCAAAAAGTGAAAAATTTGAAAGAAAATGAAGCATGCAAATTATGAAAGAGATATGTTAAATACCTCCTCCACCACCACGACCACCACCATATGCATTAGCCCCTATAGCTGCTGAACTGTAATGATTTGCAGCTAAAGTGGTTAAATCCTCATCTGCACCTCCACAGCACAACATAGCTCCAGGTTTTTTGGTAGAATCACTAGTCTAAATAAGCCATTAAGATTAAACAATGTCCAATTAATTAATGACATGGAAATGTTGCAAGTTTCGAATATTTTTTACCATATATTATAGATTATAGCCACCAATAATTTGTATTTTGGAAATGGTAACATCATAGTAATAAATTGGGGTCTGCAACCGCAATTGCCGAAACAAAATAGAGGTTTTAGAAGTCTTCAAAATCGCAATTGCAGTTGTATCCTCCGCATTTTCTACAATATAAATGTTCGTCCGAGAGGTCCCTAATTTCATTTTTATCGTTTAATTTGTTTCTAGAAAAACGTAAAAGATGGAGACATTACATCATTATGGATTTGTTATGGCATTCTAGACAAAACACAAGCAACGTAGAACAAAACATGTCTACAAGAAAGAAAGAAAAATATAGAAGAAAAAAACATAAATGAAATTAGACATTGTGATTACCTGTTTATGAAGAAAGACAGAAATTTGAATGCAACAATTAATATATATGAAGAGAAGAATATGAATTAAATTAAATGAATTGAAGGAGGAAGAAGAAGAACAAATTAATTAATGTGTTCTTCTTCTTCTAACGTTATTTTCCAAATCAAATTAAGCACGTTTTGGAGAAAGGGAACTATGTTTATGTCTTTCCCGGGAAAGTCGGTTGTTTTTTATCTTAAAAACATAGTGTTGTGTACGTGCCACCACGATGCACGTACTTCGCATGTTACTATTTTCATTTCATGTGTTTCAATGTCTATGATTTGTTTTGTCAAATTAATTTGGATACCTACTTGCATGCACTGCGACAGTGGTCAGTCATTTAAAATAGATAATTATTTTTTCTTAGAGGAATGGTTAGTAGATAACTAAAAATAGACAATTTATTAGATACATTTGATAATTGGACATTCGGTATATTTGATCTTTAAAGTTGTAGTTAAATGAATTTTATTTTTTAAATCATTTTCTATCATTTAAAATTATTATAATAACAAAATATTATCTATGAAAATGTCAGTGAAATCAAATTTAATTTTTTTTGTTAACTTTTTTGTCGCACAATTTTTTTTAACTTTTATTACTCATAATAATGAATAGGTTTAAATATGTTTTTAGTCCTTACATTTTGCGCTCCTTTGAATAATGGTCCCTACATTTCATTAAATGTTTTTAAAATCCTCACATTTCATCTTCGTTATCAAAATTAGTCTCTGCTATTAATTCTCTAACAGAATACTGATGTGGCAGTTAATGGGTCTCAATTATTTTAAGGTTAAATATGTTTTTGGTCCCTACATTTTGTGTTACTTTGAAAAATAGTCATTGCATTTCAATAAATGTTTTCAAAATCCCTAAATAATAAGGATTATTCTTCAAAGTCACACAAAATGTAGGGACCAAAAACATATTTAACTCTAAAATAATTGGGACCCACTAACTACCACATCAACATTCTTTTAGAGAATTAACAGCGGGACTAATTTTGATAACGGAGATAAAATGTGAGGATTTTAAAAACATTTAATGAAATGTATGGACTATTCTTCAAAGGGGCGCAAAATGTAAGGACTAAAAACATATTTAACCCTAATAAATATGGAATTTTTTGTACAATAAACTGTAAAAAAAAGAATATGATACATGTAAACAATGAAATACTGTAACATTTTTCTTTTTTTTTTTTGAGAGAGAACTGTAACATTTTTCTTATGAAATGATCTTTCTTAAATACTAAATTGACAAATAGCTATTTAATTAATTTTTTTACGTTATCTATTTAATTCATAAACATACGGATAGCTATTTAATAATCAAATATACCGGTGCATATAGGAGAAAGAATTTAATTTGAATTCTCATCAGTTTTTTTTTTTTTGATAACCCTCCGATTTATAGGAGAAAAGAGCCTTAATAATTTGGAGTATAGACAATTTTTTTCTCTCGAAGGTTAATGAATTTAATCGCTTCATTAGATCCCCGTCACTTTATGGCTTGGTTCAACGCCATTTTAACCATAGTCTAATTGAAATTGATTAAACCAGTTTAGATCGTGGTCGAACCCCTAAGCCAACCATTGTTGCATTCTTTTCTATTTTTTTATTTTACTTACTAATATTTTTATATTTTTATTTATTTATTTGTCATCTTATTCTGAATCATGGTTTAACCGATTAACTGACTTTATTGTTGACTAATTTTCACAAGAAATCTGACTAATCACTTTTAATGAAGTCTTTCCTCCCAATCATATTTTTCATCAATAAGGCTTGAACAGACGCCTCAAACTTTGAAGACTGTTCTTTAGGCACCTTAAATTGCCTAAAGAGAAATCATGTGCGCAGCAGTAGGGTGCGAGAGTACGGAAACGACAACACACTTATTTCTTCAATGTGACAAATCCCGAGAGCTTTGGTCTAAAGTCTGGAACTGGTTAGGAATTTCTTTGGTTACTCCTGTTCATCTTCGCAATCATTTTACTCAGGTTTCCACACTGGTGGGTATGCCGAGATCATCCCATTTATTTTTTAGAACAATTTGGTTTGCTACAATTTGGGTAATTTGGAAGGAAAGGAATTACTGTATATTCAAAAATATAGTCGCCACCTCCAGTGCTCTCATTGAAAAAATCAAGCTAAATTCGTTCTTGTGGTTGAAATCTAAGCATGCCTCTTTTTGTTATAGTTATACTGATTGGTGGAAACACCCGCTTCTGTGTATGGGTATACAGGTGTAATTTATTTTCAGTTGTTGTTGCTGCTGTTCCTTTAGAGGCAGCTTGACTGTGTAAATATTTTCCGGTGGTTCTTCTTTGGCACACCTTGTGCAAGCCGAATCACTGTGATTTGAATCATATATTATTTTGATTTGTTCAAAAAAATAATAATAATGGGGTAAAAGGTAGCGATCGAGAGTTACCCACATTATCACAAGCAAACAAAAAATAGGGTTCAATGAGGGTATTTTTGCCATTTTAAGGTGCATGTGAGCAATTGAAGGTGCCTAAAAGAGCAATCGTGACAAAATTTTCGGCAAAAATCATCTAATTGAGTTGCTATATAAGGATCCAAGCTATTATCTTTCAAAAAAAATAAAAAAAGGATCCAAGTTATTATGAAAAACATAGGCTTCTTTTTTCCCCTAAAAAAAACATAGGCTTCTTTTTCTTGTTTTTGACTAATTTTCACAGGAAAGGAAATCTTACTAATCACTTTTAATGGAGTCTCTCCTCGCAAGCATAGAATTTTATTTTATTTTTTATAGAATTTTCTCTTTTTTTAAAAATTTATATACTTTTTAGTTTTAATTTATTATTTATTTTGCATACTCTTCAATTCTATTTTCCTATTTTTTTGAATATTTTTTGAAACAAGTAAAGTGAAAAGATAACAGTCAAAATGGCATGTAATTCACATTCAAAAGCACAACATTTACTAGTATTAATGCCATTTAAATAAATAAAAAACAAAAGAACATAAAGCTCAAGCCCAGCTTGAACGTTACCTCTAATGTCTATTGTCTATGAGAGTCTATGCAGACAAATAAAAGCTTCATTCTCTGCAGAGACCAAAATCTTTAAAATGTTTCAGAATACAGAATCATCGTGTGACATCCCTAAAATAATTACATATTTTCATTCTTCTTTCCATATACGACCAGTGACCCTCAACTTTAATTGTTGTTTATCGCCACCGGAAAAATAAAGAGCTAGGTTTCTCTGAATGATGAGTCCATCTTGGCTGTCACGAACTTTTCTATGACTCTCGCGAATGCTCCTTGGAATTCCTTGCCATATAAGTTTGCGGCTATTTGCACCAACTTCTAAGCTATACCTAAACTTCTTTGCTTCTTTCTCATCACCTAAAAATCGTAAAAATGCCATGTAAACTGGAGCGGTGCCAAGCAGAAACGCCTCGAAGTGCAAGCAAAAATGCTTTCCAAAACAATTGAAAACCTGCAAAGATATGTAGATTAGAATAATGACATGTTTTCAACTGTTTGGATGCAAATCAAGGGAGATAAAACATTACACTCTGCAATTCAAATCATTGTGGATAGATTAATCATCAAAATTAAGAGTTGGGATCTATTGATATCAGGTGTCAAACTTAGCATAGTCACACCTCTAATAATTTTGTGTAGAATACATTTTTACAAATCAAGTGGATTCATAGAAAGTTATTTGATCTCAGTTTAGCAGTCACACCTCTAATAATTTTGCATAGAATACAATTTTACAAATCAAGTGGATTCATATAAAGTTATTAGATGTGTAACTATGCTAAGTTTGAAACCTGATGTTAACAAATCTGTTAGCAAATACCGACTCTTCAAAAAATGATATAAAAATGTAACATTTCAAAAAGTAAGCCTATAACAATTTTGCTGATGCAAATCTAGGAGAAATTATACATCAAGTTATAGAGTAAAACAAACCATCTGTTGAGTCTGTATAATATAACTTACGGTTAGCATCCATGTGGCATTTTCAACTTCATGTGGATTTGATTTGACATATCGATGGTTAAAGGTGAATCCATCATGTACGTCGACCTTGTGATCATCCTTGAGATGGTTCATAAGAGCTTGAATATCACACATCATAGAGCACTCTGATCCAGCATAGGGGCAACTGTATGGACGAAATCGACAATTTTGCTCATGCTTTAGCTTAGAGTGGTATGGGAATATATCATGACAACCTAGATTCTGATATCTGCAAGGAAGCTCCATTGATTCCGCCACTTTCTCCAAAGCCAAACACCTTATATTCCCAAGATCACGGTGACATGTTGGGCAACGGTTATGCACCGTAATCTTACAATTTGAACATAATGTGTGACCATTTGGGCACTGGAACAAATAATTCAGTCATCAAGGAAAAACGTTAAATTTAGATGAATATCAGAAATGAACATCTAATTAAAATAAGTATTAGGGATTAACTTAAATGAAAATAACCACATGAACTGTGATCAACTAACTAAATAGTTATACAGACAGTACGCAAAAAATTAGCTAACATTTAAGGGAGCTCATGACCCTGACGGTCACAAAAACTCGGCAATTAGAGCTATTTGGGCTGGTAAGGCCAAGTTTCAGCTGAAAATTCGATCAGGATTGAGCCAAATGTCAGGCCTGGTGTTTTTCAGGCTGGGATTGGGGCAGCAATGAGACCATCCGGCCTATGGAAACATTTGAAAGGACCAGGCCCTAGGTAACCACTATTATTTCTCATGCTTCCTAGGTTGGAGACTACTCGTTACCAAGCTTCTGTTTGGCCCCACCCAACAAAGGCCAACGAAAACCACCGCAGACCAGAATATGATAGGGCCTGCCCCAAAATTTTGGCCTCATAATGTTTGGGGGCTGAGATCAGGCCAGTTAAAGCACAACCCATGAACACCACTTCAAACATTATACAAAGATACGATCACCATCGTTTGTAGGATTACACACATTTCATTTATTCCCGGCCTTTTTTTCACAGGATGTGCATGATATCATAGTGAAAATTACATTAGAAAAATATCGACAAATTATACACCAAACTTCTCATCTGCTTGTTATTGCTTGATATAACCAAAAATATTAATTGATGTAGCAGTATACATCAAGAGAAGGTTCATAACAAATTTCTCAAAGGCAAAAACCTATCATACTTACAACCTTTAAAAACAAATTTAATAGACATTGGTCCCAAGGATTGAAGCAACTAAATTTTTAGTTACATTCCATACATTTCTTATTCCATCCCTCTCATTCAAGATAAATAGAAAAGCTATTTATTTACAGTTCAGCAATTCATTAGGGTACAGAATTGAAGTCTAACACTCATTGGCACGGGGTGAATTGTGCAGACTTTGTAGTAGAGGAATAAGCAATAAAAGTGGTATATGAAAAAGAAATCACCCTATATGAATGAACATGGAAATAGAGATTATCAGTGCCACTTTATGTATGCTTATAGGCGTGCTTAGATTGACTTATTTGAACTTATCAATTTGTGTAAGCACTTGTGTCACGGTTACGGAGAGCTTTTGAAAACAGATCATGACATAGCTGTATGTTGTTTTCAGCTTATTTCCATAAGCATAGCTTATAACTTATATGAAAATCGTCCGACTTTGTTTTATCTTTTGAAATAGAAATAGTTTATACATTACCTAACCACTTATATGATAAGCACTTAATCAAGATGTTTATCCAAACAGGACCATATATTTTTTTATGTTTGCATCATGGAGTATAAAATATAAGCTTTTTGATTGTGCTACCGAATAAACAAAAAAACATGCTACTAAATTTTAAGTTGAAGGAAAGAGAAGTGAATTTCAAATTGAAACGAAATTACGAGTACGGAACCTGATGAATTGGGGGATACATCAAATTCTTGCAAACAGGGCACTCAAGTAGGTCATACACACCATTCTTTGAATGATTTCCATTCTTTCCATCCAAACAAGTCCTTGATTTTGTGAATGAACTATTGGAATTAGCCTCAGATTTAGACTTAGCTGTCTCAAAATCTGAAAATATCAGGTGTGGTTCAAGAACTTCTTTGAAGGAACTGCCTCCTAGATCCATTGAAATATTCAGATCTATAGAAATCCTTTCTCAACTACTAAGACTCAGATTTTGTACTTTCATATCTTTCTACAAGCACCGCACATCTGTAACAAAATAAAGAGGTCAATGCTGAAAAAAATACTCAGAAAAATGATATTCTTTTAAAACGTTATCCTTAATTTCTTCAAAGTTCATGAACTCAATAAAAGAAAATATTTATAACACCAACATCACACACCATAGCTCTCTAAAATGCACTCCGTAAACTGAATCACTCACTACCAAAACAAGGACAAATTACACAAATCGCATCAAGTATTAATGTATTAGCATTCAATCTGCTTGACTACATGCTTGTCAGGAAACAAGAATAAAATTTATGTTTTTAACAAAAGATGTTCTTCATACTTCAAAACTATAATGAAAATGTTAAAACTAACATCCAAAATTTTCAAAGTACTTTGATGTAAGGATGATGAACAACACAGTCACAACTCATAACAAAAAACCACCACATTGAACAACAATTTCATCCCAGAAACACCTTTCCCAATGCCTCATTCTACTCTACATCCCCAACTTCTAGAAAAATCTTGGAAATCACGGAAAAATCTTGGTATGAGTTAGGACGCTGAAGGAGTATTAAGAAGGAGGTTCGAGGTTCAATCCCTCCTACTACCAGATTCCTCCTCTGCCTAACAAATTAATTAATTAATCACTAACAATTCAATCATTGGATCACCCCTTCCTTTCTCTCTCTAACCTCAAACCATCCATCAAAACAATCAATATGAAAAAAGATCATAACAACAACTCATAAATTCAATCAACCAACATAGTTCTTTCTTGTTGGCTTTTACCAAAAACATACCTATACCTCAACTGCCACAAAAAACCAACATCAAATCTTCAAATTTTAACATCAAAAACAAAATCATCCATTCAACAATTCATCACATGCAAACCAACATTAAACTCCTTCAACAACAACAATGCAACAAAAATTAAGCACATAACACCACATGCAAAACGAACACAAACCTCAAAACTAGCATCCAAAAAAAATTCACAAGATGTAAAATAAATCACAACCCAATTTTAAAAAATCAAACTTTATTACATAAACAAACAAACCCACATTTTTTTTTAATCAAAAACAACTTATACATTTTTTAATCACAATAAAAAACTACCCAAAATCTTCAAAAAAAAAATAAAAAATTATTTAAAATGGAGCAAAAAACGATGAAAAATTGTACCACGAGATTCTTAAGGTGTCGGTGGTTGATTATGTGTGAATGGTGAAAAACATGGTTGTCTTGTTCTTATATTTTTCTTCTAACGTTGTTTCGAAATCGCAGGATTTGTTTTCGTTCCTTGTATTGTGCCCTGTTTTTTGTTGTTAATAATTTATTTATTTATTTATTAATTTCTGACAGCAATTTAATTTTGTTTGGGGAAAATTAGTAAAATATTTTGGTTTTGTCTGTCGTTACGTAAGTACACATTCCTAACTAACAAGGGTGGATGGACCAGTGATACTACTTCCATATGCCATTGTCACCTACAACTTTCTTTGTAATGAATACTCTATTTAATAATTCTTGAAATATTATTATCTCATCAATTTAATTTAAATAATATACTATTGTTAAGATACTAAAATATATTAAATTTGTCACTTTATAAGAATTTGTCATGAATTAGAGAAAGGAATGTTACGCAAAATCTTTGTTGTGAAAACATTTTCGATCACGAGCAAAGCAAAGTAGTGATGCTTTAATTCACACGAATAGACCTTCTAAAATGATTGGTGCAAGCCAAGTCAATCAGAGCTTTAGAGAAACAAGAGTTTCTGAAAAGCGATATGATACTCAATGTCCTATAAGTTCGATTTATAGACTCACGTATGTACGTCTCTTGACTATTTTTAAATAAAATATATATCTTTTGAAACAATTTCAAAACCATATATTTGATTTTATTTAAATCCAAAATATATCATTTGAAACAATTTCAAAAGCATATCTATGATTTTATTTGAATTTAAAACATATCTTTTTTTCAAAAAAAGTTAAAAATCATTTATTTGATTTTATTTAAATCCAATATACATAAAATATTTATTTTCAAACAATTTCAATATCAAATCTTTGTTATTAATTTCTCTCATCTATGGTATGAGTGTATTTGGTAAAATTACAGCTGAAAGTCTTTTTTTTCTGTAGATAGACGAAATGGCAAAGCCATTATAAACTCACACACACAAGTGGAGGTACCGGGGTTCGAACCCCGGTCATAGCATCCGACCTAACAATTTTGGCATTTTGTCAGTTGAGGTAGGACTTCTGGATTTACAGCTGAAAGTCTATAACTAAAAAAACTAGCTCATTGAAATTAAAGTGATTGGTAAAATTAGTTTTTGAAATGTTTGAGAAATTTAAAATGTCTGAGAAATTTATAAATTTTTTAACTAATATATTATCTTGATAATTTGAATGTATTTAAAATTGTTTTTTATCTTTAAAATGATAAATATGATATATGATTTAATTGAGATTATTGTTAATATATTTTGTTTGACTTCTTTATCATATATTTTTTTTTCTAAATATAATTATCTCTTTTTATTTAAATTGGTAAATATGTTCAAAGAACAAAATAAATAAAAAAGAAAGCCCGTATAAAAAAAAATCAAAACAATATTTCAACCAATTGAAACAATAAAAAAAACCAATAGAAAGCACATAAGTGGGAAGTTACATTTTTGTAAAAAAAAAACGTGGGAAGTTTTTTCCTCATTAGTGGGTAGTTTTTTTTTTGAATAAACAAAAATGATATATATAAACAAAATTAGGAAATCTCTGAAGCATAAGGTGTGCCTAAGAAACTCCTAAAGAAACATCCAAACAATGTTACACAACAGTTGACCAATGCCCAAACATAACAATGACTTGACCACCACGAAGTAAAGTCAAAAACAAAGTTTGTGTTACTAACCTTCAGCTACCATGAAGAATAGTGTTTTACTTTATCCAACAACTTATCTATGGAACTTTCGACATTAGTAAACAATTTATAGTTACGATCATTCCATATAGTCCAGGCGCAAAGTAACCAAACAAGCTGCATGAAAAACGCTTTGCGCGCGAACCGCCCGCGAAGTGAGTAAACTAATACAAGTGGTCTGAGATACTGAAAAGGATATGGTCCCGACACACCAAGCCAAGACCGCACTGCCTACCATAACAAACCGTAAATCACAAGATAAGAATAAATGTTGAGATGTCTCCATGTGTGCACACCCTGCTAGACAACCCGCATCAACGTCAGAGATAATACCGCGGTCCAAAAGATTTGACCTTGTACGCAACCGATTTCGCAATAACCTCCAAGCAAAAATGGACACCTTCAAAGGAACTTGTTTATGCCAAATCAAATATGACACCTATTCACCCCGAGGGGCGTCCCGAGATGTGAGAAGCTGATAAGCACCACGAACGGTGTAACCTGCACACGGAGTTATAAATGGAAGAAAATGTGAAAAGCTATAAGCTATAAGCTCAAAAACTAGTGAAAATAGCATCTAAAAAAATGTATAAATTGGTAAGAGAAGCTTGTTACCAAACACATTTTATTTTGTAAAACAAGCTTATAGGATAGTCTAATTAGCTATAAGTTAGCTGATGAGTCGATAAATTAGTATTTTTAATATGTTATTTGAGTTTATTATATTTAGATTTGATTTAGTTTTATTTAAATATTATTTCCTTTTTGAGCTATTTTACTTCAATTGCAAATTATTATATTTCAGGAACGAATATCTGAAGATTCAGTCTTGGAGCAAAAGAAAGAGGATTAGGAGCTGATTCGGGATGAAAATACGAAATATGGGACAAAAATATGTCACCCCCAAAGTCAGAGACATGGCACGGCCCGTGCCCCTAGTGGCACGGCCGTGCCACCCTTCAAAGCCTTCTTTAGCTGCTTTTGCTTTCCAGACAAGCTACCTATTAGCCCACTTCTGACCTAAAAGCCCGTGGTTTCTTGTGGAGCATACTATTGTTATATTTCTTAGGGCTTAAGTCTTTGTAGGCTATAAATAGAGTAGCTAGCTATCACAGCAATTCATCTTTTGTTCTTGGAATTCAATAGTGACAATTGTCTTTCTTAATAAAAGTTCTTCTTTTACTTTCTTGTTATTTATTTTATGTTCTTCTTCTCCTCTTCTATGGCTACGATAATCATGAGTGAGTAGACATTTCTTGTCTTGGGATTGTTGGATAAGTCTAATGACGTAATCTCAATCAAACCAAGCCATAAACCCTAATTTTATATAAATCTAATTTCTAATCTAATTCACCGTTTTTATAATGAATTAACAAATGCCAAACTCATAAAGCGAGAGCGGAGGGTTAGTATTTGTTAATTCATCATCTCAAATATCAATTCATAAAGCGAGAGTGGAGCTTTGATATTGGAACAAGGGAATTTAGACAAGGATTGCGAAACATGAGAATAGTCTAGCAAACCTTGAGACATATAAAGTTTCATTCTTCAAGGATTCTAATAATAATCAACCATGAGAATAGGCTTGATTGTTAGAGGAGCACACTCGCTGCACCTCGAGAGAGGCTTTGATACGCTAAAGAGAAACTTGTCTTTAGAAAGTAGGTCGAATATAAAGTTATGGTTTAAGATTTGTTTGTGAAAGATTTGTTGTTATGATGAACCAATAATCCCAAGGCGCCTTTTATTATTATTGTTTTAAAATCTTTAAAACCCAAACCTTTATAATCAAATTCTCTTCTAATCATCTTTTGAAAGTCAATCAAATTAAACAACTCACTGTTGGAACGATACCCTCTTTTTACTACTTCGGCAGAACCGTACACTTGCAGTTTTGCTCATCACTAGCTTGATGACTTTGTCATGTGTGTGACTATGTAAGTTCTAGTAATATTGATAATAATGTTAAATC
>Ga0228710_1004669_pt1 | contig 21583 bp, 10 predicted proteins | sample MedpolnodulmetaG_FD_177995 | JGI IMG/M metagenome (GOLD analysis project Ga0228710, IMG submission 177995) | Root nodule microbial communities from Medicago polymorpha collected in Santa Monica, California, United States - pink nodules | ecosystem: Host-associated > Plants > Roots > Nodule... | reverse complement strand
TCAATGGGTTACAAATACTACTAAATTAGAACAGAGAGATGAAGATCCTGTCAAAAATGAAAACAGAAATGAATATTTTTTATATTTTTCAACTGTATGTAGCCTTATATTGTTGGAGTTAATATTAAATTTAAACGTACATAATCCAATTTCTTACCATATTTTCTCTCAACAAAAAAAAATCATACTTAAGCCATTAAATTTTAGTCTTTTTTTATTTTAAACGTAATGATATAGTCTTTAAAATATCATACAATTATATGTTTGTATAAAAAAAAGGCTAACAACTTTAGGTCAAAGAAGTGATTTATTATTGATGGTGTGTGTAAAGATTTAACATGACTTTAATTTTTTCTTATAAAACTATTTTATGTTTCTATATAAGTCGATGATCATATCGCCTATTTCATCACATTGTTGGATTTTGCTGCAAGTTTATATCTACAGTGAAACAATACTGCATATAAGTGTATTAAAATTGAAGGTATGCAGATATAAGTCCTCTATATAACTTATGAACTTAAAAAAAAAAATTCAAGTGGAACGTGGAACACGATCTCTTAGATTAGTCGACTCATGAACCATATACCGAGTTTTTAAATTTTTTATAAAATTTGTTTAGAAATATTAAGCATATTAAAATATAATTTTTAAATGCCACTCAAAGGTTCCTTCAAAAATAATGCCACTCAAAGGTATACAAAGACGCTTTTAAGTTCTTTTATGTGTTTTTAACAGCACGGATCAAAAGTTTAGATGGGTTGAAAATAATGATGAAGATGGTGATGATACTGATGTGACTTCAAATGTCGTTTATAGAAAAGTAGTATTTTGTAATGTATGATAATTAATGTAAAATGTACCGTTTTCGAACTTTATTAACGTCACTATGGTATGACTAATATAATACATTTTTATCATATGACTTATTACACTACAATTCTAATGTTCAATATTATTTATTTGTGTTTGTTTAGTTGGTATGACCCGTGCATCCCACGGGTCAATGGTCTAGTATAAATAAAAGGGTTAAATTCATTTCCACTTACACATATATCTATAAGATTTTTTTGGCAGAATCACGGGAATTAAGAAAATTGATATTTATATTAAAGTTGTTTGTAATTATTATTGTTTTTACAATTTTATTCTTTACGAGAGAAAGTTATTTTATTTTTTCAACATGTTATTTATTGTTAATTGAAGAAAAAGATGTATAAAAAATAGGAATATGTAGGTAAACAAATAATTAACATAGTTAAAAATAACAAATTAATCTTATAAAAAGGGACAAAAGAAATCTCAAAAGCGTAAATCAAATATAAAAGGATTAAATATATTTTATTTACAAAATAAAATATTTGAAAAAAAATTACACTATTTATCTCTTAGAAAATTATTCTCCAAAGGTTGGAATGACCTCATCAAATCTGTAATTCATTTTGTACTTTGTTTAAAATAAAACATTTAAATGACACTAAAGTCGTTATATTTATTTTACGGGTCATGCTAACGTGTCTTAAAGACACTTGTTAAAGATTTAAAATTGAAAATAATTGATAAATTTTAAGTAGAAAAAATTACGATTTATCGTTTCATACTTGTTATCGGTCAAGTATAACAAGAGTACTTTGAATAATTTAATAGATTCAATTTGTAATAATTGCAAAGGTGAGAGACTAAATTTGCTAAAAAAGTTATTGGACCAAAATCACACATTAGCTATATTAGAGTTAGATAGACCAGAAAAAACGTAGAGAGAGGTGCTCTCTTCCCCTCCCTCTCTAATAAGCCGGCCCTAGTTTTCTCTCTCTAGGTTTTCTCTTCCAGATTGCCCATTGAGGGGTGGTTTTGGGTCGATTCTTGACCTGAAATCACCCCTCTTCATCTTTTTCTCTATATTTCAATCTAAATAAGTGATTTTCACATAGATCTAGGTTTTTTCTTTGTGATTTCATCATCTAAGTGTGGTGGTTTGTTGTTCGTCGTCATGTGCGGCGTTGTTTGATTTCTCATCTTCTTGCGGTGTTCATTTGGTTCATATTGAAGATCGATTATTCAATCAAAGATTTCGGCGTCAACGTTGCAGATTCGGTGGCCATGGATATTCCGGTCGCTTTAATTTTATCATATATTTTTGTAGGCTTTATGCCGTTGTATGCTATTAACTTGGATGATGTGAGTTTGTTCGCAGATTCATCCTTTACGTTTTTAACTGTGTTGAATAATGTAATCTCTCGATTTGAATGAATGAAAATCATTTTGTTTTTGTCAAAAAAAATAAATTAGATATATCAAATGACATTGTCGCTAAATTTAAGGATAATAAGTAAATAAAAGTAAACCTCACATTGCTCCAGTAGATTAATTTCTCAAAAAGTCAGTAATGCATTCTAGTATATGAATTGCAAGTAAAACTTAGGGGGTGTATTGGATTGAGATTTTAACGGACTATTTTGGCAAACAAAATCCTGAAGATTTTAAAAGACTTTGTAAGATTATATTGATTTTATTAGATTTTAAAAGACTTTTTTTAAATGACTATTTACAATCACAATTTTGTAAATGGATTTATAATAGATATTTTTTTAAGATTTCAACGGACTTTATGAGATTTTAGGATTTAAGAGAATTGTATGAATTTTGAAGAAAAATTCAAAATGAACGGTGTATGAAAAAAGATTATCAACTTATAATATGAAATTGACTAATAATAATAATAATAATAATAATAATAATAATAATAATAATAATAATAATAATAATAATGCCTTAAAAAATAATGGTCTCTGACATCAAAATAAATAAATAATGGCCACTTAGCAACAAAAAAACAACAACGAAGTAGCAAAACATTTACAGTAATTATAAGCATCTAAACCCTAAGGGTCCGTTTGGTTCGAGAGTTTTGGAGGGGAGGGGAGGGAAGGGGATGAGAGATTTTTAATTTGAAGTCTTTGGTTTTAACATTGTAACAACTTTTATTATTATTAGATTATATTATCTTTGTAACAATCTTATTATTATTTTGTTATATTTTTTTTAACAACTTTTATTATTACATTATCTATCACTCTTATTTGTTACATCTAAAAATCACTCCTACTACTACTTTGTTGATGTCAACGGCCTTATTATTATTATTATTATCTTATTTTAATTCAACTTATTATTGCTTGTTGATCCTTTTTTTTAATGTTAATTTACCGGTCCATGTCTTGTTGTGGAAAATATATGAGTCAGTTTGAGATAAAATAAGCAGCTTAGATTTGTGTTTGTCATTGGTTGGCCTCTGAAATTGTAAAATCAAGTAGTTTCTTTTATTTAATTAAGTTTAAGGGTAAAACGGTAAAATAATTTTAAAATCCCTCCTCCTCCCCTCCTCCTGCGAACCAAACAGGTTTTTAATTAAAATATTTTCCCTCCCCTCCCCTCCTAATTCTCGAACCAAACGGACCCTAAACAAAACAATCCGCTAAAAAACAAATAATAATAATAAATTACAAGAAAAAGATTACTTCAAAAAACCTAAAGATCTGTATTTTTTTTATCAAGGGCAAAAAAAAAATCTGTAACATTGACAATAAAATGTAATGAATATGTAACGTGAACAAGGACAATATAGTTTACTGGAACATGAACAACAACGTCGAGAAGCATTAATTTTAAAGAGGGGTTTATGAATAATAACAAGAAGAGGGAATGAGATTGATATCAGACAAGAAATGAGAAATGTTATGAGTATGCTAAAAATATTATGGAAGTCTCAAGGTTTTATGCGAGATTGTTGAATGAGTATGTTATGTGTATTTTTAACTAAAAAGTCTCATGAAATCCATTCCACAAAAGAATCTATTAAAATCTATATACTTTTCAATATCAAGAGATATTTTATAAGTTAGGAGAAATCTCATTTGAATACCATCAGATTTCCTTGCCATGAATAAACAGACTTGATTGTCTTAATTGAATACCACAAGATTTCTTTATATTCTATAAAAGTTTTGATTGAATACCACAAGATTTTTTTATTTTTAAAATGTCTTTTAAAATCCAATGAAATCCTAATTCAATACATTCTGTAGTAAGTAGCATATAATCATCTGCCAAAATCACCGTATGTCTGTATCACAAGCTGTTCACATGAGCCGAAGATGGAAAAATTGTTTTTATTGCAATATACGTTAACAAAAATCAAGGGAACTTTATTAATTTTTCTAAAATTCAACTTTATCCCCTCATATTATTAATTTTTCTAAAATTCAACTTTATCCCCTCATACCCTTTGTAACAAACCTTTCACTTTTCAAATTGACACAATTATGATTTATATGGTGCTGAGTATTGAGCCATGTCATGGTTTTATTTACAATATAAAGCCTAAAAATAAAAAGGATGAATTTTCACAACATCCAAGTTAATGACATAAAACGGTAAAGTACGTATGACTATTTTCAAGTCTCCGAAATATTGTCTCTAGAACTGCAATGTTGACTACGTTAAAGTCATTGATTGGATCTGGTCTTGCTCAAAGCTAATTTTTCGACCTGAATCAAATAAACACCGCAATAAGACGAGAAGTAAAAAACACACCGCACAAAGACGGGAAATCAAAACAAACGGAATCGTGCAGAGACGTCGAAATCACAAAAACAAACGAAAGAATACTGAAAATATGTGGAATCACTTATTCGATTAGAAAAGGAGGAAAAAACAATTCAAAGGGGTGATTTTGGGTCAAAATTGACCTTAAATCACCCCTCTTTGATAGACAAAAAGAAGAAAAGAATGACGGTTAGGGTTTGGGAAAAAGAGCTTCATGAAAACTTTTTTAGACCATGTTTGTTTCGCCATTCAGACCCACCCAAATGTCGTTTAACAACATGCAACTTTTGCACTTTCACATTCATCTATTGGAATGTGAGCTGAGTTCAGAAGAATTTAGATACATGTACCTTTAATTGTATGAATTGGAAAACCAATAGAATAACCCTGCAAGTAGAATTTGGGGGAGAAAAATTGAACTCCATTGTGAGTAGAACAACTCAAATACTCAATACTACGGTCTACAGGATAGTTAATAGTATGACAATTTTAGTTACATTAGGTTGTATTTAGAACTTTCATTGTTTATTTTTAAAAACTCGGTATCCCGCCAAAAACCGAGGATGTATTTAAAACTTGATTTGTTTATAAGGCGAGCATTCTGTTAAAGACGAGCAATCTTCCAATCATTGGCTATTACATCACATCACGAAACTATAGAGGCTATAAGTGCAATTAAGATAAATATCAATTTACATCTGCCCTAACTTGTTTCAATGTGTTGAATTCACAATTTTAAAATAAAGTTTTTATTTCAAACTTGGTAACATTTTCCTTATTTTATAACCAAACAAAGCATGTAAAAGATACTATTTGAAACAAATACAATTCTATATTTTTAATTGTATAATTACTTGAAGAACTCCATAATCCAAAAGTCACAAGCAAAACATTCATATCTAATGCCATGAACTCCACCTCTAATTGCCAAATCATCAAATATCTAATTGAAATATTGATTTCCAAACCACATCATTCTTAGGCATAATAGGAAGAAGTTTCTATAACTATCACCTTCCCGTCATCTGGAATAACGTCATAACAATTCTTCATAAGTTTCAAGCAGCGTCCATAGCTCTGATGGACTTAAAAATTTTAGTCAACATATATATTAACATAGTTATATAAAACATTAAGAAACTAGTTTCTTAATAATTGAATTTTTATAGTTATTACTCTTCCTATTTTTATGGACAAAAGAGGAAGAACTTCAAGAATAAAAAAAAAAACCAAAAACCTTCAACAATATCTCCACTTTTATGCTAAGAAGAATTAGAGACAGAATTAGGAACAACATTAAAATCTTTTAACGAAACATCATTTTTCAACCCTTTTTTGTGCAAAAGCAACTCTTACTTGGTTTGCTTCACAAAAGATGTGTAGAGTTCTGTAATATATATGATCCTCTAGCATCCTTTCAAAATCAACAAATATGTCTGACTGGTTGAGTAGTAGGAAAATCATGATGAACGATGTTGCCTCCTTTAAAGCAGCCAGTTTCAATTACAATTCGAGTGAAACCTCTCTCTATAGCAAGCTATATACAATGAAAATTTTGAATTTTAAACAAGTTTCATGATTCTAGCATTTTTTTTATAATTAAATATTTATTGTCCTTTTAACTTATAGAGGTTGTTTGTTAACCTAACTCCCTTACCAACAATACCAGTTGGAACAAAATGTAATACACATTCACCCACCTTCATTAAAATGGCATCTCCTCTGGATACAATTTCGAACATATCTCCATTAATGTGCTCCACTCATGCCCACATTATTATATGTACCTTTTATTTTCAAAATACTAAATGATGCACAATTGATCATATATTTTATATTAATACAGACGTAAAAGCTATAGAAAATTGATTTTTATTTTTTATCCTTCATATGTAATGTGTGTGTGTGAGAATGTTATATATACCAGGGTAGGAAGGGGCATGTTGTATGACATGAGGCAAGTCGAAATTGATACCATGCATGTGAGTGTATTTTGAAGTGATCAAGTTAATGTTTATCCCATGATCTCCACCAACATCCACAAGCCTTTTGACCTCCTCAAAACCTTTGTAACAAAACCTTCTTCATAACTATCATGGTGTGATCATTGTTGTATTGAAAACTTGATTGAACCTCGAGTCCAAGCTGAGAAATTCAAAGACACCAGTTCCAATATGAACTCTGTTGAAAGGTTGGGGCCTACAAAAATAATTCAAAATTTCAAATAATACAAATAAGTTGACTTAAAAATAGAGATAAAAAAGATTGATAGAAATTATTTGAAAAAACCATTGTTTAAAAGAAAATAGAGGAACTAAAAACAAAATTTAATATATTTAGAGAGATTTAGAACGTATTTAACCCAGTAAAAAAATTACAGTATATAATAAAACTTCAAAAACAATAAATTATCTAATCACATATTAAATGTTTAGTACAAACATATGTTAACCATAATTTTTTTTTTTTTAAGCATAAGTGATGCAAGGATTGTTGCAAAAATAATAAGGAAAAGTGAAGTAAACACTCACCTCATATTTATAAGATTATGTTTTTCATACATCTTTTGATTCTACTAATTCTTCTTCTCGTGCATCTCTTCATCGTCTTGTGAAAAAAATGCATCTCTTCATCGTATTTTCAATTATAATTCCTTTAATAAATTGGTATCCCTCGTTGTCATTTTGCTTTGTCTCTTTCCACACAGAACATAAACCAAATGATGAGGCAAGTGAATTTAAATGTTGGAACCAAGCAATGCAAGTTGAACTCGCTGCTCTTGAAAAGATTGGAAAATGGAAACTTGATGACTTGCCATGTAATGTGAAGTCAATTGGTTGCATATGGGTTTGTAAGATCAAGCATCATGTTGATGGTTCTATTGAGTGATTCAAGGCTAGATTGATATCTAGAGGTTACAATCAAATACAAGGCATGGGCTATTTTGCAACTTGCTCTTTTGTTGCTAAGCTCACTACTGTCTAACTAGTGAGTTTATCAACCAAGATTGATATCTTGGTTTGGATTTTATCAACCATTGGTTTCTTCCCCAATTAAAGGTAAATAATGCATTCTTGCAAGTTTCCATGATCATTTTTCATGGAATCACTCCTTCCAAGCCAAATCAAGTCAACAAACTCATCGAATCTCTTTATTGTCTTAAGCGGACTAGCAAAAAGTGGTATGAGAAATTTACTTATCTGCTACTTCAACATTATTACAAACAAGCCACATTTTATCACTTTTTCTTTACCAAACACTCAACTCTTAGACTTCACTTTACTCCTTGTGTATTTTGATGATGTGATTCTTTCTGGCAATTCTTTATCTGAGTTCACTTTCATCAAAAACATCTTACATGATTCATTCAAGATTAATGATTTAGGCCAGCTCAAATAGTTCCTTGATCTTGAAGTAACGCACTATAAGTCTAGTATTTCTCTTTGTTAAAGGTCAATTTCGAACAAATGTTTCTTTCTAGAAAAATATATGATATCCTGGAGGACAAAGAAACAACTGACAATATCTAGGTTTTAATAAAAAATTGGGTATCACGCGCTTGCAACTGTTACATGTGAATACAATGACTACTTTAAGATTGATTGACACATTCTGAGGAAAAATGCACGCTAAAGTTTTGAATTAAAATGGGTAAAGGTGAACTTTTAGTCATCTACTTGATAAAAAAAAAGTGTATACAATCTTAAATGATAAGTTTTTATGAAATTTTATGTAATAAATACGTGACGAATTTTTACTTTGAGAATTTGAACATTTATTTAAAAACTTTTGTCATTTCATAAAAACATTCTATTTACCTTCCTCTTATCTCTCTTAAGATTTATTTAAAAACTTTAGTTCATATTTTTTTTGTGGTGTTCTTCCCACAACTTCATTTCGTAGTACTAAAGAAAGCATAAAAGAGTGTTTAAACGCACAAGACAAAGAATTAATTAATTATTAAGGATGAAAGAGGTCAGCATGGCAAATTGGCAATGGTAATGACACGTACCGGTTAGTGAAAAGGGAGATGTGACGTTGTAAGAAAACAAGACCACGAGGCGAGAGGGTCCGTACAGAAGTAACCGGTTGTTAAGAAATGCCACGTAAGCAAAGAAGTGTTGGGTCCACAATTGACAGGTGGCAGACACTTTTTTACGGACGAAATCCCATGGCTTGTGAGTTTGTGGGTGAGATTTGATTTCATTTCCAAAGAGAAAAGTACAAGGTGGGCGTTTCTAGCATCGGCCACTAAATTCATGACACTTGTCACCATCCAACGTAGTTAAACTCAAGAGGCCATAGGGACCTCAAAAAAAAAAAAAATGAAAAAATAGGTTCGAAATTGTAGTGGCTGAGATTGGTTGTGGATGCTTCTGGTGATGTAGTTGTTGGTTGCTCCCTTCCTCCTCAACTTACTTACTATTGCTATTGCTTGCTGCTACAAACTGTATCTTATCTTCTTCTTCTTCTTCTTCTTCTTGTTCTGATCTAAATAAATAAAATATGAATTCACACTTGCAATCTTCTTCAACATGACTTTATTATTAATCAAAGGTACTTTCCTCTTTTCCTTCTTTTCTAATTAATTAATTAATCACTCATCTTAATCTTAGTTCAACTTCTGATTCAGGTTTTGGCGCTGTGGACTTGGTTTTGGTGAGATTTCAGCTGAGCTGATTAAAGAAAATATATCTATCTATCTCTATATGTTGCGGTGGATTGTATGCTTATTCTTTATTATTACTTACTTTTTCAATTACACAGAGACGGATCTCTACCTATTCTTTCTGTTTCTTTTGCTTGCAGTAACCAACAGCAAAACATCATTCTTGCTATTTCCTCTGCTTCGCTTCATGTCACCTCACTCCTCCCTATCCTCAGGCTCAGGGAATAAGATCTGAACCTCATGGATGCAACAGCAGCAGCAGCAGCAGCAGCATACTCCTCTGGAGAAGACCTCGTTCTCAAGGTCACTCATTTTCCTTTCCATTTCTTAAACCCACATAACATAAATCAATCAATCTAACTAGATACTATTTTTCCAGACAAGAAAGCCATATACTATCACAAAACAAAGAGAACGATGGACAGAAGACGAACATAATCGATTTCTAGAAGCCCTCAAGCTATATGGCCGAGCATGGCAGCGTATAGAAGGTAATAATCTTTTTTTTCTTCTTTCAGATATCTTATCTTATCTTATTAGAAATGCAACTAATTTAATCTCTCTTTTCTCTCCCACCCCCTTTGCTCATGCAGAACATATAGGAACAAAGACTGCTGTGCAAATCAGGAGCCATGCCCAAAAATTCTTTTCAAAGGTCGATTGGTACCCTCTCTCACCTCCTAATATATGCTCAAACTTTTTCTTACTTCAGTTCATGCTTTATTTTTGCCTACTGTTGGTTTATTGGTCACGAATCTGTTAAGTGTACTATTTGGTTCACTTTACTCTATACAATTCCTGTTCAAAGGCATCAAGTAGTGCTGGGGTCTCATATTAAAAATCTAAATAGCTCTAACAATCTGACCAACTTTCCTTGTGAAACTCATACACAGCGACACTCGAAACCACCATTTCTTCAATATTAAAATATTATGTTCAAAAATGGTCACTAGTTGCTACATTGGTTTGTCAGCATGATCATTGATGAATCAAGATGCATCAAATAATGGATTGAAAAAATTAAATGAATTTGTTGGGAGTTGAAATCCTGCACATTGAGTAATAAGAAATGGAGAGACTGATTATAGAGATGAAGATGATGATAGATAGCCTTTAAATGAAAAATATATGGCATTTTTGTGATTATCAGTGAAAACACATCGACTAAAAATGAAAAAACAAACCAATAACATCCTTATACCGATAATGTTTTCATACTTGTAGTACTCCAAAAGCATCACATAGTTATAACATGGAAGCCTTTTTATAATCACATAGTAGGTGATGGAGAATGAGTGATGCTCCTGTACACGTGATAAGCCACCATGTTTTGAGTCTTATTATCCTAACAAGATTATATTATTACTGACGAACACGATATATTAAATGAAACTATACCAAGAAATGCAACTTAGAGATACACAGTTTACTAGTAATGATATATTATCTGATGGAAGTTTCACACTAGTAATGATTAAAGTGCCACATGCTCTTGCAATATCAATTATTTCAGAGCCTATCCAAGATCCGTTGGGCCATCTGCTATCGGGCCATCCACCGTTTTTATCCGCACACCAAGCCCAATAGTGATGGGCTTGAGTGGGTGTGCTGAAGAGTCTCACATTGGATAAGAGATGGCCTGGACAAATGTTTACAAGTGAGGGCAGTCCTCACCTCACAAGCCGGTTTCTGGGGCTATGTTAGGCTCAACCACAAATTCTAAGACATGCAGATATTTTTCTTCCTAGTTTCAATCCTTTTTTACTTTGTAGGGTACTATCCATCTAACAACTTGTGCTCTCGCACCATAAAAGAATGGTGTTACAAAAAAAAAAGGAATTGACACCTGGTTGAAACAGCTCGCACGCTTCTTCGCTTCTCACAATAGGTTATCTTATCAACCGCGTGCCTTCCTCTATTCTTCACAGTCAGGCTCCCAACTCTCCATTATATCCCCCAACAAGATCTATGCTGTGTTACTCTCAGTGTCATTAGTTGCACATGTTTTGTTCACGATTGCGCTCTAGGTAAAGATAAGCTTTGGGAAATTTTTCAAATGTATATTTTTGGGTTACTCATACATCCAAAAGGGCCATCCTTGTTTTTATCCTCAACATCAACTATATATTGTCTTTGCTGACACCATTATTTTAGACTTCCCCCTTCTGTTCTTCTCTTGGTGTACTTGATGCCAATTTCATTGTGGACCTTCTGGATATTCCACATGTTGTCCCGACTCCAGTATAGTTGCTTCTGCTCCACCTTCTTTGCTAACCTACCAACAATGGATTAAATTTCGAACGAAACTTCATTCAACTGATCCTCTAACCTTATCTTCTACTCCAACCACCCTCCTACCTACGTCATATACACCTGAACTTCCTATAGAATTACATACATCATACATGATACATGATACATGTATTCATTGCTCTCGCAATCCTTATCCTCTCCATGTTTGTACCTTTCATTTTATTGTTTATCTCGTTCCTAGTCTCCTTTGTCTCTGGTTCAGACTTTGTTTATTCCTAAGCCTATAAGTGAAGCCATAGCTGATCCCAAGTGACGCTAGATGATGTTAGATGAAATGGAAGCATTACACTCCAACGACACTTTGGGAACTTGTTCCCTTACCTTCTAAGACTGCAATTGGTTTTATAGGGTGACAGTTGGACTGCATGGTCATATTGATAGTCAGATCTTATGGGGACACCTTTTTTTTTTTGTTTTTGTGTGAACTGGGTAACCACTGCGCAAAACTGCAGAGACTAATCCCTCAAGCCGGGTAGGTCCGCCATGGGTGCCAAGCTCTCCCTCAAGAGATTTAACACTGGTGCATTCCTGGGACACCTTTTCCCATATGGATCAAATCATTTATGCGACTTTCCCTTGTCATGGATGCTATGTATCGCTGGCCTATTCACTAGCTGGATATTAGAAAGGCCTTCCTGCGGGAATTGCACAAAGCAGTTTATATGTTCCAGCCTCCCGACTTTACAATTTTCGGTGATTCTCGCCTTGCTTGTCAGCTTAGTCTCTCTTTCTATAGTTTGAAGCACTCTCCTTGTGCTTGATTTGGACGTTTAAGCTCCGCATTAATTAGATTTGGCATTTACAGGCGTGAAGCTGATCAATCTGTCTTTTCCGTTCATTCTCCTTTCGGTCTGTGGATTTATCTTGTTCTCTATGTTGATGACATCGTCATTACTAGTGACAGCGTGAATAATATCTGGCAGCTCTAATGCTATCTCTTCAAATAGTTTCGGATTAAAGACATGGGACCTCTCAAATACTTCTTAGGGATTGAATTTTTCCAATTTTCCTATGGTAACCGACAAAGTATGCTCTGAATGTTCTTACTGAGACCAATGTGCTCAGTTTTTGCCCCATTGATATTCCTATTATATGGAGCCTAATGTCAAACTTCTTTTGGGACAGGGGGAGTTGTTGAAACACTCAGGGAAGATATTGGCATCTTGTGGGTAGACTCAACTATCTCTCTCATTTTCATCATACTTAATACCACCTTTTATCTAGTTCGTAAATGCTTCTGGATAAGGACTATCATATGTATGAAGATAAAGGCAATGCCAAAACAACTTGTCACTCTGTTAGTGACTAGGTAGGATCACCATCAAATATGAGGTCCACTTTTGAATATTTTGTTCTTATTGGAGGAAACCTGATTTCATGGAGCAGTGAGAAGCAGAACATAGTTGTCAGATCAAGTGCGGAAGATGAATAATGTGAAATGGTCGTAGCTGTGTGTAAACTTACATGACTAGGGAAATAAACCTACAATTGAAATTGGGAGATATCTGCGATACGAAACTTATCTATAACAAACATGATACACTTACATGACATCGAATTCAGCTTTCTATTAACAAACCAAACAAATAGTAAGTCTGCTTCATATGACATATATGAGTCAGCTTGAGGAGAGAGTTAGATAGCATCTTGGACACATGTTTGCTATGTAAATATCACATTAAATCTTTTTATTTTTATTTTCTAGCTACCTCAGGGTACTCTTGCTACAATTAGAAGGGTCGTGTTTACAAGTGCCCTTAAAAAAGGAAACAATTGCTAAAAAATTTGTAGAAAAAGTTGCTTTTTAATTTTTCAATATGTTGAATACACAATATCCAAGACAAAGTTTCTACTTTGAGCTTCTTAACAAGTGCCTTAAGGGCATTTGCACTTGTTAACATTTCCCTTAAAATATATATTATATAAACAAAAGTTTGTAGGTGCCTGTAACGAGGCAGTAATCAACTAGACTGAATCACTGAAAATGTAAAGCCCTTGTTCATTTTTACAGCCTTTACTAAACCCTTAGCAGTGCTGAGAATACATTACATAAACTGCAATTACTGAGAACTCAAAATGTGTTCGAACTTTGTAACTTAGGTGAAGAAAAATGTGAAAGATATACAAGTCTTGGGCCCTCATATGATTTACATTTTTTGATGCACTTATCATTTCTGTATTAGTTTAAGTCCATAGTTTTTTGAATTGAGTGATCACGCTCAACCCTTATATTGGTGCCTATATTGACAAGATGAAGAGATGCAATGCTTTAATGGAGCCCGCAAATGAATGAAGACATGCATAAACAAGTAATTTATTTTATAGTAGAAATAAGTGATACAAGAGAAGGGGGGCTGGTTTGGCCAAGTAGTCAATTTGATTGCTTGGTCAAGCCAGCCCCCCTTTTTTTTTGTTCAACTTCTCTAGAATTTGTGCCATCTGTCAGATGTGGGGTGGATCCACAAGCTGAAGCAATGACAATTAGGTGAATTACATTTGATTAGGAGAACTTGATACTTTTGTGTAAACATATGATTTGTTGAGAGTTTTAAGAAATGTAGCGAGCTTAATGAGATTTTTTTTCTTAAATTTGAGAAAATAATTTATGATTAATAACTCATCGCAAGGAGAAACATTTTGAAATGTTCTTCACTGAATTTTCTGCTTTGCAACCATGATTGAAAAACTTGATCAGATAATAAACTATAATTTGTTCAAGACATTGCTTTTGGGGTATACTGTTAACTGCTTTTGGGGTATACTGTTGACTGGATGTATGTTTTATTTTTATTTTTTTACTGCTGACTGGACATAAGGTGAACTGGTAATCATAAAGGGAAGGTCCAATTCACCCTCCCCAACTTTGATGTCATGTGTGGATAGAAGAGTTGTTATGCTTGGTTTAATAATTTGATTTTAAAAGCAGAAGATCCTTTACAGGATTAAATATACAAGTTATATGGATAGTCATCTCATGGGGCTCTGTGTCTCACCCTAATACCTTTTCTGGATTTCATAACCTCCTTTTATTATAAGGCTTTCTAGTTCTAAATGGAATTTACAAGCTATATGTTCCCCTAAATTCATGTTTAATTTTTCTATTAGCTAGCTACAAAGTTATGTCCAATATGTTTGTTCTGAACCATGATTGTTTTATCTAGTTATCGGCAAAGAAAAAGGAAAAGAAAAAAATAAATGATTGAAAAAACAGTTCCTTTGAAAAAATAAAAAGTGAACGTCTTTTTATTTTATTTTTTTATAAAAAAAATTAGGTTTAGTTTATCAAACTTGCTTTTGTGTTCGATTCGTATCAAAGTTCCGGTCATGTTTGTGTACAAGTCAACATTGGTAGCTTCTGCAAATCATGATATATGGCCATATGATTGACCTTACTTGTTCCATATACCTGTATTTTCTGGCTTGGATGACCTGAAGCCAATAACTCCCTACATCATTAGAGTCTATAATGAGCCAATAAAAATGTATCTCTTTTCCATTAAACTATAGTCAATTTCAAGCTCACAAACTCCTTATGAGTAATGCTTGACTACACCTATATGTGATTTCTTTTCGTAATTTGATGGTAGAAAATCCTCTTGAAAAAAAATTGATGGTAGAAAATTTGTACATTTTCTTAGATGTCTTGGAAAATATTACTTTGACTAAAAACCATGTATGGAGTATACTTCGCAGTTTATTCTGTTGTATAGTTGGAATCATTGGAATGTTAGTGTTAGAGCTATTACATATCTATATAGCATTTTGAGCAACAATGCTTAACTGCCCCAATTAGTGATTTTCAAATAAATTTGTAAAACCTCACCCACTGATATACTCTTAAAACTTTTACTTTCAGTTGGAGAAGGAAGCACTTGTAAAAGGTGCTGCATTAGGACAAGCTCTTGACATAGACATCCCCCCTCCACGGCCCAAAAGAAAACCAAGCAATCCTTATCCTCGCAAGACCAATGTCGGTACCCCAACATTACATAGTGGAGCAAAGTATGGAAAGCCACTTATTGCAATTGCATCTTCACATGGTAAACAAGCAATGGATTTTGAGAAAGAATCACTTCCAGAGGTCAATATTAATTTTTTATATTTCACTTGTCAAATAAATTGTGTTTTTCCTTTCAATGAAATCACTCTACACATTCCTTATTTTTTAGGAGCATAAAGATGAGGAAAGGCCAACGACGGTAAAAGAAAATAACGATGAAAATTGCTTTAAAGTATTAACAATCCTCAAGGAGGCACCCTGTTCATCTGTATCTTCGGCAATCAAGAGTTCAATCTCAATGTCAGTGCCACAGACAAATTCCTGCACCATCAGGGGGTTTACACCTTCAGTGAAAGAGGTAATAACACGAGATGAAACAAATGAATCTTTTCCTACTACTGAGATTGAAAACCAGATGTTGAAGATAGATGATGCCAAACACACACAAAAAAATGATGGCATTTGTCGAACCTCTAAGTTGGAGAATTGTTCTCCTAAATCGGTTCAATCCGAGAAAACAGATGGTCTTACTTCTGCGATAACAATTGATGAGATGCAAAGTAATCAGAATTACCCAAGACATATCACTGTGCACGTTGTTGATGGGAACTTTGGAACTAGTACTCAAAGTCCATCACAAAATATGTTGATTCAAGACTCCACATTTCAGCCAATAGGAGGGATTAATGTGCAGCCTAATCTCTTCGCAAATCCAGCTGCATCAAACACAAGTGAAAATCAAAATAACATGGCACGATCCTCTAGTCATCAATCATTTCCTCCTTGTCCTCCATTTGCACATAACCATGCTGATTACCAATCCTTTCTCAACGTGTCTTCTACATTTTCAAGTCTTATTGTCTCTACCTTGCTGCAACACCCTGCAGCCCATGCTGCAGCAAGTTTTGCTGCTACATTTTGGCCGTATGCAAATGTAGAATCTTCAGCTGATTCTCCTTCTTGCTCTCAAGGAGGTTTCCCATCTAGACAAATTGGTTCACCTCCTAGTGTAACAGCTATTGCAGCTGCTACAGTAGCTGCTGCAACTGCATGGTGGGCAGCTCATGGACTGCTTCCTGTGTGCGCTCCGCTCCAGACAGCTTTTGCCTGTCCTCCTGCATCAACAACTGTAGCTCCATCAACAAATATTAGTAAAGAACCACCTAAGACAGATCAAGGAGATATTACACTACAAAATCCTCCTCTGCAAGATCAGTTACTAGATCCAGAAAACTCGGAAGCTATGCAAGCTCAACATTCAGGTTCTAAGACACCAGTTGTTTCTTCATCTGAATCAGAGGAGAGTGGAGATGCTAAGTTAAATACTTCATCAAAGGCCACTATTAATCTTGATATAAACCAACCAATTTCTGAGAACCCTGATTCCAACAAAATGGAGGGCAGAAAACTGATAGACCGGTCTTCTTGTGGTTCCAACACAACCTCTAGCTGTGAAGAGACTGATGCGCTAGAGAAGGATGAGAAAGAAAAGGAAGAATCTAAAATACCTGATGCGGACCATTTAGCTACTGATCCTAGTAGTCGTCGATATAGAAGCATTAGCAACCTTCTTGATTCTTGGAAGGAGGTGTCTGAAGAGGTATCAATATATCTCACAATGAAATGTAATTTAATGTGTTGTATGCATGTATTGCTTCTGTCCTTACGCCAGTGTTTTTTACAGGGACGACTTGCCTTTCGAGCTCTATTCTCCAGAGAGGTGTTGCCCCAAAGCTTTTCACCTCCTCATGATTTGATAAATAAGGATAATCAGATGGACAACATGAAGGATAACGAGCAAAAAACAGACCACAAAGATCACCTTGAGAGCAAGAAATGCATTTGTAATTGTGACCAGGCACAGCAAAACCTACCATTTGTACAAAATAACAATGAGGAGGGATTTCTAACCATGGGTCTTGGACAAGGTAAGCTTAAGACTCGTCGAACCGGGTTCAAGCCTTACAAAAGATGTTTAGTAGAGGCCAAGGAAAACAGGGGCGGAACGGCTTGCAACCAAGTTGAAGAGACGGGTCCCAAGAGGATACGCCTGGAAGGGGGGACTTCTATTTGATGCTTGATACATGCATGCAATCACGCCAAGAAAATCCTTGAGTTTTGTGCATCATTTCTAACTCCCTCTTGGTGGTGTCTGTATTGTTTATTTTCTAATTCGGCAGCTCATGAAACTTGTCGTGTAGGTGTGTGTACCATATTAAAAAATTACTACCTACGTTCTTTTACTTTCTTGGACAGATGCTACGGCAGTTAAAAATTCCGATAAAATAGTCTTAGAGAAGAAACAAGAAGTACTGTTTGAGCATTGAAAATTTAAGTAATTTATGATCATCCTTCTTCGTTTTACTTATAGTTGTGTAACATCTATGAACTATTTTTTTCCATTACAAAGCTGCTTAGATTGAACAATTTTTTTTTATAAACATCTCGGTATTTTGTTTGAGGGGTAGTCAATATATACGTATGTATGTATATGTATTGTATTGGGCTGATACAAGGTGCTTGTGTGTGTTCTTTCACTAATTTTGGAACAGCTTCTCTTCCCTCACACATACGTTTCTCGAATTTAAAGTCTTTTAATAATTAAATACGTTTCTCGAATTCAAATTTTTTTAATGATTAATATTTTTTATTTTTTAAGGATTTAATGATTAGTTATATTTGCCGTTGTCCCGCTCCTTTTCATAAGACTACTTTACAAAAAAAAAAAATTGTCCTTAAACATAAGATTATCTACGAATTTCTATACGCATTTATTACTCTTTTTCCAAATACACCCCTTATTAATATTGTCAATATACCTTGAAATTCTGTCAACAACAAAAAAAAATATACCTTGAAATATGAAAAGTTAACATTGAATATCTTTATAAACAATTTTGGTAATAGTAACATACATTTATGACAAATTTATTACTTCAAAATATTTTTCTTAATACGAACGATCTTTGTAAACTATTCTTATAAAAAGGGACGGAGGGAGTATTGTTTTACCTCTTATAGTCTTAAGAACTTCTCTTTTCATCAGGTTCTACTTTTAATATACAAAAAATAGTGATAAATGCTGCAATAATAGTAGAGAAGTTTTGATTTCTTGACTAATATGACCCAATTTAAATAGAGACCACACTCCAAAATTTAGAGAGAGAAACTAGAGATAAAGGAAAAGAAATTGGTTATATTTTCATTGATTTCATAACGAGGTCATACAATGTTTATATGGTCAAATTCATACCCACAATGACAAGTGCATCTAATATACTAACAATACTACCTTACAAAATACATATTAAATCCTTCTAGATTAAAATGAGTCACCATATTAGTGCCGCTTATTTTAACTATCATATCACGGACTACTTAGACATAAAACCTATTATGTTAAAGACAGTTGAATTTGGGTTGATTTACTCCAATTTTTGAATATGGTTCTCACTTGTGTTTTTTTTTTGAGCAAGTTCTCACTTGTGTTATAACAATGACATTGAGTATTCCTTAATACAAAGTTTGCCAATGTATGCGTTGTGTATGGTTGTGTATGATTCGTAATCACAATCGGTAAAGTTAGTGATATTCTCAGGTAGAATATTTTATCTTAATCTCTTACTTATAAATGTTAAATGTTCCTAATTAGATGCTATTTTGTTGGAAAGGAATAACCGTTAAACCGTCTCGCTATATCTCTTATAACTGTTAACCCATCTCTCTATACTTAACCTAATTTTAACCTAATTTTTTCCTCCACACTTTTGCATTTAATGTTTATCTAAAAAGTAAAATAAAATTAAGTTCCTAATTATATGCTATTTTTTTGGAAAGGAATAACCGTTAACCCGTCTCGCTATACTTCACCTAATCTCTTACTTATAAATGTTAACCCGTCTCGCTATACTTAACCTATTATGTTACGTTACGGTACCACGGACGATGTCATCGAAATATTATGTTATGGTACAATACCAACGTCTATGCTTCTTAATATTATGAAATACTATATGACATTCATCTAAACTATTTTGTTACGTATTACCGTCAAATATTACCTTCGATATGACATGTGCGTTAGCAGGGGTCGATGGTCTAGTCTCTTATTTCTAAATGTTAACCCGTGACGCAATATTAACCCTAGATTTAACCTAATTTTTCGCATGACTTTACTATATTAACCCTAGATTTAATTTATGCAAAATGTCATCTCTTATCTCTAATTTCTAAATGTTAACCTGTGACGCAATATTAACCCTAGATTTAACCTAATTTTTCGCGTGACTTTACTCTATTAACCCTAGATTTAATTTATGCAAAATGTCATCTCTTATTTCTAAATGTTAACTCGTGACGCAATATTAACCCTAGATTTACCCTAATTTTTCGCGTGACTTTACTATATTAACCTTAGATTTAATTTATGCAAGATGTCATCTTTTATCTCTTATTTTTAAATGTTAACCCGTGACGCAATATTAACCCTAGATTTAACCTAATTTTTTCGCATGACTTTGCTATATTAATCCTAGATTTAATTTATGCAAAATGTCATCTCTTATTTCTAAATATTAACCTGTGACGCAATATTAACCCTAGATTTAACCTAATTTTTTGTGTGACTTTACTATATTAACCCTAGATTTGATTTATGCAAAATGTCATCTCTAATTTTAACCTAATTTTTTCCTCCACACTTTTGCATTTAATGTTTATCTAAAGTAAAATAAAATTATGTTCCTAATTACATACTATTTTTTGGAAAGGAATAACCGCTAATCCGTCTCGCTATACTTAACCTAATCTCTTACTTATAAATGTTAACCCGTCTCGCTATATTTAACCTATTATGTTACGTTACTTATAAATGTTAATCCGTCTCGCTATACTTAACCTTTAACCTAATTTTTCCCTCACACTTTTGCATTTTATGTTTATCTAAAGTAAAATAAAATTATGTTCCTAATTATATGCTATTTTTTTGGAAATCTCTTACTTGTAAATGTTAACACATCTCGCTATACTTAACCTAATTTTTCCCTCCACACTTTTGCATTTAATGTTTATCTAAAAAGTAAAATAAAATTATGTTCATATATTTTTGGAATAATCGTTAACCCGTCTCGCTATATTTAACCTAATTTATTACTTATAAATGTTAATCTGTCTTGCTATACTTAACCTATTATGTTACGTTACGGTACCAAGGACGACGTCATGGAAATATTATGTTATGGTACAGTACCAACGTCTATGCTTCTTAATATTATGAAATACTATGTGACAATTGATGAGTAAAACCGCAAGTGCACGGTTCTACTGAAGTAGTAAAAAGAGAGTATCGTTCCAACATGAAGTTGTTCAATTTAATTAATTTTTAGAAGATGATTAGAAGAAAGTTCAGTTGTAAAGATTGGATTTTTACGGTTTTAAAAGAATAATAATAAAAAGCGCCTTGGAATTATTGGTTCATCATAATAACAAACCCTTCACAAACAAACCCTAAACCTAAACTTTATATTCGACCTACTTTTTAAAGACAAGTTTCTCTTAAGCGTATCAAAGCTTCTTTCGAAGTCAGTGAGTGTGTTCCTCTAGCAACCACGCCTATTCTCATGGTTGATTGCTATTAGAATCCTTGAAGAATGAAACTTTGTCTAATTTCACTTGTTCCAATATCAAAGCTCCGCTGTCGCATTATGAATTGATATTTGTGATGATGAATTAACAAATACTAACCCTCCGTTGTTGCATTATGAGTTTGGTATTTGTTAATTCATTATAAAAACGGTGAAATAGATTAAAAAGTAGATTTATATAAAATTAGGGTTTATGGTTTGGTTTGATTAGGATTATGTCATTAGAGTTATCCAACAATCCCAAGACAAGAAGAGTCTACTCACTCATGTTCATCGTAGACATAGAAGAGAAGAAGAAGAACATAAAGTAAATAACAAGAAAATAAAGGAAGAACTTTTATTAAGAAAGACAAT
>Ga0228710_1004668_pt1 | contig 21583 bp, 10 predicted proteins | sample MedpolnodulmetaG_FD_177995 | JGI IMG/M metagenome (GOLD analysis project Ga0228710, IMG submission 177995) | Root nodule microbial communities from Medicago polymorpha collected in Santa Monica, California, United States - pink nodules | ecosystem: Host-associated > Plants > Roots > Nodule... | reverse complement strand
AGTGGGTTTGTGCCACGTCAGCTCTGAGGGTTAGACCGCCTTACTCGCCTCCCAAGTAAACTTACTCGCCATGGCGAGTAAACTGGTAAACTTACTCGCCTCGCAAGTAAACTTACTCGCCATGGCAGTAAACTGGTAATTCTGCCTATTTTGTTCCTTTGATCTTCGAAAAGTTGTCCTTTGCATTTCTTCATGTTTTCTTGCTTCTAGAGTGTCCAGGCGTGTATTTTCCTACAAAGAGTTTGTGTTAGATGTGAAAAACATAATTGAGTGATTCTTCAGTATTTGTGAGCTTTTCGTAGGATAACTTGCAAACCAAGTAATCAAAGTGTCTAAAATGTACAGTCTATTTAACTCCTTTTTGACACTTATCAGTCTCCACACTCATCGCCACACTCGCCGCTCGCTTTTCTTTGAAAGACCTTGGATGTCTTAATTATTTCTTGGGTGTCAAAGTGATTCCTTCTACTGCGAGCATATTCCTTTCCCAAAGGAAATATATCACTGATCTACTGCATAAATCAGGCATGGCAGATACGAAACCAACATCCACTCCATTGTCTGCCACATATAAGTTACTCAAGGATTCCGGAGATCTCCTACCGTTCCCAACCGAGTATCGAGCGCTCGTTGGAAGCCTCCAATACTTGAGCCTTACTCACCCAGACATTTCCTTCAACACAAACAAACTCGCCCAATTCATGCAAAACCCTAGAACGGCGTATTGGACTGCACTCAAAAGAGTGCTCAGATACTTGACGGGTTCCTGTGACAAAGGCTTCTTCATTTCGACGACCGCCCCATTAAATCTCCATGCCTACTCAGATGCGGACTGGGCAGGCGACAAAGATGATTATATCTCCACCACTGGTTATCTGTTATATCTTTGCAGCACGCCCATCTCTTGGAGCTCTCGAAAACAACGTTCTGTTGCTCGCTCTTCCACAGAAGCAGAATATAAAGCCTTGGCTGACACGACGAGTGAGCTACTATGGGTCCTTTCCCTACTCACTGAACTCGGCCACACTCCAAAAGCCAATCTTGTCATCTATTGTGACAACCTCGGTGCTACCCACCTTAGTGCTAATCCTGTATTTCACTCTCGGATGAAACATATAGTCTTAGCCTATCATTTTGTCCGAGAAAATGTTCAAAATGGCAAGTTTCGAGTATCCTTTGTTTCTACCGATGATCAACTTGCTGATATTCTAACCAAACACCTGCTTCGTCCTAGGTTCGATTACTTACTGTCCAAGTTGCATCTCTCTTTCAGACCATACAGCTTGCGGGAGGATATCAATAATAATAATTAGAATAATGTCCAACATCGGGTAATATGAAGAAATATGCAAAGGCTTGGTCATATAAATAAAAGCCTTGTGTGTTAGTATTACATGCACCAATAGTTAGTGGGTTTTGCTATAGCTAAGCATTACTTCTACTATTCAAAATTTGTAATTATCAATTACATTATACAATTTCTTTCTTTCTACATTTCTATAGTATTAACTACAACCATATTAGCAACAACATCATCATGATGAATTTTCCTTTTAATCTATGTGCATGGGTTCATAGGCATGACAAAAGTATCATCATGTACAAGCTTATTCCTCCAAAACCACAGAGTAGCATGTTATTGCCAAAAATCTCATCCAAACCGAATTCTCCCCTTCATCCATTGCCATAGTCATATTAAGATCTATCCAACGTTGCAAATCACAATTAAAAAATAAACTCACAATACCTTGCTCTAAGTGTTGTTTTGACACTCTCCTCACATTGATGATAGAAAGGGAAACACAACTGCATTCTATGTAATCTACTGTTTGTCAACAATCTATCATGTTGTAGGAGCCTTCTTTTTCTCTAAATATTTCTATTAATTTGATGTTAGTTGGTGAAAATTCACTCTGTGTGGTCAAAGTTTACAAAAGTAAAAATGTAATTTAGATTTGTATCATAATTCTACATTATTTTGCTATTTTTAAGGCTCAACAAATTGTAAATAATGTCTATGTTAAATATTTACAATTATTATACTAAATTATAGTTCAAAGATTGGGTATGGCTTTCGATTGGTACCTCTATGGTGGATAGGTTTAGCAAACCCAAAAGGGTATGGTTCTGTTAACTCGAAAGGGTCAGTGTTTTTTTTTTAAGCAAAAGAAAGGGTGCAGAGGGATCTCCATCTGCAGCACCTTGAAATATATAGATATAAAAAAAAGTACAAAAGAGAGGGGGGACATAAACCAAAACCATCAAGGATAAAAGAAAATAAAAAAAGAAAGAAAAAAACAAACAAAGCAAAACAAATAAATCAACCAGGAGCTAGTGGAGCAACATTAAACCATAATGCTAGCGAGGGGAACGGCTGGAAGCCCCAACCTTAAACCCTTTGCTAGTCTCAAAGTGCTGCTTTAATTTCTTTTTCATTTTCTTTGGAACCACCAATTGAAATTGTTGATTTGAGTTTGAATTAACAAAATCTTCCTTTTGACCCATGTTAGCCCATGAATCGCTCAGAAAATCCATAGTTTGTTGAGCCACAGTAGGAACAAGCCCTAAAACTTGCATGTCATGAATAACATTTTCACTAAAGTGTGACAAGTTAGAGTCTGTCGCCACTATGGCCCTACCTAGATCTTCCTAAGCATTATCTATCGGTCCACATCCTTGTTTAACTCTACATGACAGAGATTTACATTAGATGCTTCTTCACGAATGTTATCAATCTTGCTTTGATTTGATGGGGAATCTGGTAGAACAGTGTTGCCATCTAACTCCACAATGGGAATGAGATCAACATCATGATTTTTAGTGGCAAGACTATCGATGTTTGTATCTAAAATTTCTGCATTTGCTACAAAAGAAGGCAAAAGGGAAGCAACAATTTTAGGGTTTTTCTCACCCTGATTAGTGAGTTTTTTTGTTATCACAGCCTCTTGTGCTTTAGGTTTATCCTGCTTATTACTTGCAACATTTTTTCCATGCTTCAACTTGTTACATTGAGATATGTGATGATCTAAAGTTTGACAGTTATTACAATATTCAGGATGTTTTTCATAGACAACACCAACATGAAATGCAAACCCTTCCCTCTCGATTAAAATATTGTTATGAAGAGGTTTTGATAAATCAACATCAACAAGCAGCCTTGCATAGTGACCAAATACTTTATGTCTAGTAGGTTCATCTAAACTTATAGGCATTTCAATTAAAGTTTTTTCTCTCCAATATTCACGAGGGAGATCAGATAAACGAATCCAAACCTGGACATTAGATTGTTTCTGAGCGTCGGGGCAGAAGTCAGGAACCCATTGCGATAAGCGAAGAATTCCAAATTTGAGATTCCAGGAACCCGTCGACCAAACGGAGCGCATTTCCTCAATAGTTGAGAATTCGAATTCGAATAAACCTTTGCCAATGGGGCAATCTTCCAATTATTGATTTTCCAAAGAGGAACCAAGGTTTCATGAAGTTGCTTTGTTGTTGGAGCTTTCTCCCCTTTCTTCAAAATCAACCTCCCATAGAGGATACTTTTGCATTCTTCAACTCCCTTGGTGTATTCATTCTCGAAGATTTTGATTGAAATTGAGTCACCTTTCATACACGGCTGAGTTAAATCGGTGACTGTGAAATTTGTGTTGTTGCTCACTGCTTGAGCGAAGGATAACTTAGATTGTTACGTGAAGTTTCTAGCTGCAATTGTATCAACACCACCAACAGAATTGATTGCTTTGGGAACCAAGCTAACACCCGACTTATCAACAACCATTCCACTAGAAACCAAATCAGAAACAACATTCGTTAAGTTGGAAACTTCATGCTGAGGCACACACAAAGGCATCCCAGCAAGTTCATTAACACTCAAAAGAGAACCTGAGAAACATAATTGTTCTTCCATGTCCAAAAAAATCCAGAAACTTAGGCCACGTCAAACCCATAAACGAGTGATTAAAACAGATTACAAATTCACAACAACCAGAGTCAAAATCAACTACCACTAATCAGAAAGCTAAATGTGTTCACTCGAAAGGGTCGGTTGGTTATTAACAAATTGAACTCATCCCTCAATTTTTCTTACGCATCAGATTAAAATTGGTTGACAAAAATTTGATTCTAATATTGAGTAAAATAAAATGAAAAATTATTTTTTAAATTATACTACTATTTTCAATCCTAAATATAAGAAAATATTCTTTTTTCCATATACATTGAATAACAGATATATCTAGTCTATATTATGGACCAAATATATTAATTATTCAATAAATCTAAAAAAAAATTGTTATATTTTGGACCGAATGGTGTATTGTTTGTTGTATTATCAATGAATATGGCTTTGTTAAGGAATATTTGATATATTAGTACTCGCTCCGCCCTTCAATAGATGACCTATTTGACAATATACATTATTGACTTAACATATTTTGACCTTATTTTTATACTAATTCACAAAGATAAATAATATCATGTAAGATGTTGGATTCGTTTCGATGAATATTTTTAAAATATTAAATTTCCATAATTTTTTTTAATAGAGAATTGAAGATATCAAAAATAAAACATATGCATTGATACGTGTGTCGGAGTCAACTAAGTCATCTAATATGGGACGAAGGGAGTAAAGAAAAGGAATATTCAATATAAGTAGAATTTCCCCCTAAAAAATATAAGTAGAATATTACTTCTACTTTGTAAAACTAATTTAATAGTACATTTTAGTTTTAGAATTATAAAAAGATTTTGTTTAAATGATTAGTGATTTTTTAATTTTATTTAGAATAGTGAATTTCATTTATGCCATTCCTATCGGTGACACATAATTGTTCACGTTAATGATGATTGTTAATAAAGGCTAGTATTGTACAGTTGTAGTACACTAACAAATTCCTTTATCAGCTATTGTAGAAATAAAGGCTAATAATACTGGATTATAGTTAATAATTGAATAATTTAATGATTGAATAATTGAATAATCATTTATGTATTTGAACATTGGCTTGTATCTTTCAAGAAAAGAAAAGAAAAAAAAAACATATTGGACATTATGGATTACAATTTTTTGACTTAGTTCAATGGGTACATGCAAAAAATACTCAAAATAGAAGGTTAAATACCTACATTTTTGGATTTAAATTTGGTTAATTACGCGTAAATTTAAAAATGTATAGGTGCGGATACATGCATTTAAGTGTCCAACGCACCGCACAACTTGCACATTATATAGACTATATCTATAACTTTATATAATACTAAAATTACTTAATTAAATCTATTAAAAGTAAGATCCAATCCAAAATAAATCTGAGTCCATCCTTAAAAATCGTACAAAACTGAATTTTGATGTCATTTTGTGAAACCATTGAGATTGATTTTCCAATTACCTTTCCAAAATTGAACCAAGCAACATAAGTGAATTTTAATACTCCAAATCAAAGTTATGTTTAACATTTGATTCAAGGGGGTTTAAATATTCTGTTTTTAATATAAACACTCCTAATTTTTTTTAGGAGGATTTATTTAGTGGCAATTATTGATATAAAAAATTTCAACCAATGATGTTTCTTACGCGGAAATGCCAGAAAACTATTTCCCTTTTTAATAAAATTCCAACCTCCGATTAGGAGAGAAAATATTTCCCTTTTTAATAGTAGTATTTGTTATTGTCGAATCACGGATTTTAATTTCGTAATTTTGAAAAATAAATAAATTACATGATATCGATCATATTCTCGGAAATGCCAGATTCAATCCCACGAATCAATTTTTTTTTTCTTCTCTTTTACACCAAAATGACCAATCAGCTCTATTACTTCCCTATAAAAGAAACTCTCTTACTACTAATTTTGGGCAAAAAAAAAACTTTAATCACCATCAACAACACTTCCAAAACCCTATCAATCACATATACGTCTAATTAACTCGAAACCATGATCTTGAATCCAAGCATGAATGTAAGTTCCTTACTCTCTATTTTTGTTGTTCATTTTGGTTGATAAAACAATTGTCATTATTTGGATGATAACGTGTTGATTGATTTTGAATTAGGTAAACTCAAAACATTCAAACTCAAAATCATTTCATTTTCTTTATTTAATTTATGAAAAATTACACTTGTAGTTCTTTAACTTAATTTTAGACAACGATGTCGTTATTTTTCTTTCTTTCATTTTCATGTCACTTTTATCATTTTGGTCTTTTTGCATATGACTTTTAAGTAACAAATCTAAATTTCATATGGAAACATGAGTGAATGACCATAAATTTGAACATTAAAAATTCATATCGAAATAAAACCATATATTTGCGACGTAAATGACGTGAAACAAAATTGTTATATGAAATTAAGTTAAAAGACGACGATAGTTTTTTTTTTTTTTTGAAGGAAGACGACGATAGTTATTTTGTCTTTAATTTACCGTTGTCATGGCAATGGATTCCATGTTTTGATTAATATACATCACACTCTAAGAATCTAGATATCTTCGTAGGGATTTTAATTTTAATTAAGTTACAAGATGCTTATATGTTACCATTTTTTTTCATATATAGTATGAATATCTAGTCCCTAGCTAATGTTATATGTGTCCTACAAAACATGTTGTCTTGTGTCTCCTAAATTGAAGTTGATCTATACTATTTTATCCATTCATAAATACATGTCGTCGTTTGGCTATTTGTGTTATTCGCGTAAGCTGTTTTCCTTTTTGATCATTTTTTTTTACTATATATAAAGATAAATGTTAGTTATAAGATGTTGTTCGATTTGCCAATGAATATTTTTTAAATATCATTTTGTTATAATTATTTATAGATAATTAAATATATTAATGATCAAAGTTGTGTATTGGTATTTGGGAATTAGTAAATTGCGACATGTATTTTGAAATAGATGGAGTATAAAGATGGGTTGGAGAGTGTCTATTGAAGAATAAATTTGGAATTTGGTATTTGTGTGTAAGTGTTAGTCAAGTTTGAATGTGAAGTAGAAAAGCCATAAGCAAGGGTTAAGACTACTTAGAGTCACTAAGTGGATTTTTTTTATTGATCGAACGATTGAAAAGTGTGTGGTTGAACCCCAAAATTTGAAGTGAAATGTTAACAAAGGACATTGATTAAGAAATTAAACATATAGATTTTTTTTTTGTTTTGAAACAATACAATGAGGAGTGACGCTCTAGGGAGATTGTAAACAATTTTATTTGTCTGTCTCCCGATAAAAGCTAATTGATCATATATTATGTTCCATGTTAAATGCTACTAACACGGAGATCAATACATTATGATGCTCTATATCTTACCTATAAATCATTTTAATGCAGAAAAATGCCCCATATCAATCACTCCCTCAATTCGAGCAATGGATTAAGCCACCATTATCAAACAATTCCATGTACAATTCTAAAATTAAAAAAACAAAAAAACACAACAGAAGCGCCAGTTTAGGCAGTGAACAAGATTTCAAAGCTCGCATTTTGAAGGGAAAAAAAACTGAGCAGAGAAACATTTCCAAGGTAAGATTTTTGCCCACCTTTGTTATTATTTACTTTTTTATGGGTAGATAGATTGTTATTCTTAATTTTGTTTTAGCTACTATTTTAAAAATTAAACTACTCGATGATGCTAAAATAATTGTTCATGCAAAAAAATTGTATAGCTAAATATGATGGATTGATGGGGGTAGTTTTTCGTTATGATATAGTAATTCAGATGTACATGATGATATAGCTATATTTGAATTGTGGCGTGCGTTCACGAGGACAATTCCTCACACTCTTTCACATAAATCATTCAAATCCAAGCTTTTTTTCATTTCATTTCCACCTTCAAGTGTGAAGAATTTTTTTTTAGATTCTTTGATGATCCAGGTGTGTGTATGAATCATTCTATAATTTTTTGGCTAATGACACGAGATAAAGAACAATGTCAAATATTACTCGTTCATTTTTTTTTAGCAAGCTAGGGTGTGGTTTAGTTGAATCATCATAGATTCATAGCATATATATGCTGATCTAGCTTTACCAAGGCAACACCATACAATTTTAAGTGTTACACATGCATTGGATGATTAGAGCAATCACAATTCATTCTTTGGTAAGATAGGGCCATAAAGCATCATAATCGGTGGGATTATAAGATTTTTAAAATCTTTATTGGAATTTAGAAGTGTTCTTTATTTAGATAAAGAATTTAGAAATGTTACGTACAACTTATAACTTAATGCGAATCTTATTCATTCTCTCCATTTATAAAATACTGAATACTTGTTTGGTGTCTAAAATATAGTGTTTTTAATTGAATTTCTCTCTTTTTACAGACAAGGAGGAACTTCCTGAAGTACTTCAATTGTTGTATAAAATTCTGATATTCAAGGGTTCCAACCTTTCTCTACTTCTCAAGATCGTGGATTAGTATTTTTTTAGATGAATTGGATGGTTTATTAGTACAACTATGTTTTTATGCTTAGTTATATACCTTCTCCTTATTTTTATGTTTAGAAAAACAAACAAATCCTTTAATTAAACTCCATTCTTCAATGATGACACTATGTTTATTTGACATATTTCATGTCAGTCTTTTTCGAAATGTGTGAATTTAATTAGAGTTTTTCTTCTTTATGAGCAATTTAATTGGCGTTAAAATAGTAAAACATACAAAGATGAGTGTTAAGAATATTATCTCTCCAATACTCACTCAAACATTTAGATATGCAACCATAGTTTTAAAATCCGACTCAGACCGACCGGTTGGACCGGTCGAACCGTGAATCGGTGGTATAACCGGTTCGAGGCAGTAATTGGATCGGTCATGCAATTGACCCAACATGAACCGAATGACTTGGCCAGTTTTTCTGATAAACCGGCGGCTCATCAACTCGGACCGGGTCAAGCCTGTTACCGTAAGAAAGGAAGAACAAAACAGGAATTGCGTTCTCACAAACAAAATCTATTGGCGTTTTGAAAGCTTATCGCAGAGAGGGGAATGAAAAGAAAGACACTTTAGGAAGAAGAAGAACAAAAAGACGTAAGCATAGCGGTAGAAGTGAAGATGAAATGAAATGAAACAGCGGCTACAAAGTAAAAACTTGAGATTTTGTGATTTAGAATTAGGGTTATCACTTATCTATTCATTAGAAGAGAATAATGGGCTTGGGCTGTTTTACGTTTTTTTTCCTCTTAATAACCAATTATTACTTTTGTACCTTGTGGTCAAATGTTATGTTTTAATTTAAAAAAAATTAGTGCACCATTTTTGTTTTCAAGTAGTTATATATTAATAATTATCTTCGATTGGACCTGATATATAACGAAAATTTGAATTTTTTAAAAAGGAATAGGAAAAAAATATTAGAAAATTTGGAATTTGTTAGGAAATTTGGAAAATTTATAACTTTTAGAGATCGAGTCATCTGGTTCAATTTGATTTAAAACATATACATATTTTATGTAAAGACCGAGTTAACTGACCGAGTCATCCGATTCATTTCAAATACATTGAATAACTAATGTATTAGGTCAATATTATCGACTAAATATATTAACTATTAAACGGGCCTAAAAAAGAATCCCTCAAAAAAAAAGAGAATAATTTCTTATATTTTAAACCGAAGGTAGTATTAATTTTAATTGTTGTGTGATTAGTGAATATGTTTTTTTTACGGATAGTGAATAGCTTTTGTTAAGGAATATTTGATGTAATAGTAAAGAAAAAGGAATATTCAATATAATAGAATTTTACTTCTAGTTTGTAAAACTAATTTAATACATTTTAGTTTTAGAATTACAAGAAGATTTTGTTTAAATGATTAGTGATTTTTTAATTTTAGTAATTATTTTAGAATAGTAAATATCATTGATGTCGTTCCTATAGGTGACACATCACGTTTCCTTTTCGGGATCAATTCAAAGTCTAGAGCCGTGAGAATTAATTATTACAGTTTCCTTTATCAGCTATTGTGGGAATAAAGGATAATAATAAGGCTAATAATACTGGTTTATAATTAATGACTGAAAAATCATTCATGTATTGCTTTAAACATTGTGTATCTTTCAAAATAAAAAATAAAAAATACTATATTGGAGACGTAATTATTGAATCGTTTGAATCCAAAATAAAACCATAAAAACTAAAAATTGCACAAACCAAATATATTTTTTTTTTTGAAGAAGCTAAAATGAAATATATTACCAAAAAAAAGTGTGTCTCCTAGTACAAGGTGTAAAAGGGAGAAACACAAAGTCTGAACAATATTTACAAGGGAAATGAAAAATTATACAAAAGTAAAAAGAAAGGAACTATTAGCCTATGCCCAGCATGGTGAACGGACTCAGCCACCAGCCATGTAGATTGAGGGGAAGAGTAACGTACTTCGCCTTCAACCACATATAGGAGATGGACTTAATCCTATCAACCACCTGAAAAACGAGGCATTCTTTGCCTTTGAACAAACGATTGTTTCTTTCCTTCCATATTTCCCACACCGTTGCAAACCAAATAACCTGTAAAATAGAGCGCCACCTCCGCCCAGGACCACCACAAAATCCGAACTGATGAAAATGATCAGACACATAAAGTGGGTTGGCCACTGAGATGCCAATCCAACTATAAATTGAGTGCCAAACAGTACCAAAGAAGTTACAATGAAGAAATAAATAATAAGACGTTTCGACAATGCCGCAACCTGCTACACACAACCTGGAATCAAAATGAATCACACATCACCGGAGTAGATTGTCCTTTGTAGGCAATCGATCCCGAAGCAAGCGCCAAGCAAACAACACGACCTTAAGAGGAACATCCTTATGCCAGATAGAAGAAGCATCGTCTAGTAGCTCCGTAGGGGGCTGAAGAGTAAGAAAATTATACAGACTACGAACACTGAAAGCATTTGAGTTCTCCAAAGTCCATAGTCATTTGTCCTCCTTAGTAACCTGCAGTGTAACATTAACAAGCAATAAAATGAGCTCCCCCACCATCTCCTCCTCCCAGACAAACAACCTCCGCCTCCACCGCCAAGCCTCACCCCCCCCCCCCCACCCTAATTGCGACATCTCATACACCGACTCCCCTTTAAGAACTAACAAATCAAATAACCTGCTAAACCTGACCCTAAAAGACACCCCACCACACCACACATCCGACCAAAACATAGTATTCCTCCCGTTTCCAACATAGCGACTGACATGATCGCTAAAAGACAAACCAAATATTATTGGATCGTTTGAATATCATTTTATGAAAACATGTTGGGATTAGTTTCAAATCACCTTTTCAAAATTGAACCAAACAACATAAATGAATTTTAAATACCACATGCAAATTTAAAACTCCAAATCAAAATTATGTTTAACATTTGAAATAACAAAATCCATACTAAATTAAAATAATGAGTGTATTGGTTTACAATATTTTTTTCATGATATTTTTATTCTGTTTTAAATGGCACAATGATACTACAATATTTTAGATTAAAAACATGATCTAAAAAATTATTGATATAAAAAATTCCAATCAATAATGTTTCTTACGCGGTTGTCCCTCCCCCTTTACCTTGTCTTGCAAGGACAGTTAGCCTCTGATTCAGGAATTTATTTTGCTTGAAATAAATAATTTCCCTTTTCAATTGGAGTATTTGTTATTGTCGAGTCACCTGATTAGTTTAGTAATTTGAACAAAAAATAAATAAATTACATGATTCCGATCATATTCTAAAAAAATACCAGATTCAATGACGTATCAACTATTTATTTGTTTACACAAAAATGAACCATCAACTCTATTACTTCCTTCCTTAAAAAAAAAAAACTCTATTACTTCTCTAAAAAAAACTCTATAACTAATTTTGGGGCACCTTAAAAAAAACTCTATGAATAATTTTGGGACAAAAAAAAACTCTATTACCAATATAATTTATTTAAGGCCATCATTCATCTAATTAATTCATCCTAAAAAATGGTGATTATTTAAATAAATTTAAACAAATATTTTTATATCTCAGATAAAAAAAAAGGTGATGAATCAATAGAGTAATAGCTAGTTGCCACTGTGAGGGGCAAATGAGGGAATATGTTGTACCACCACATAATGAATCACTTTATGCTTCCTCCGATCTTATTTATAAGAAAAAAGTTGGATCAACAAAAGTTAATGTATTTAGTTAAAAATTTAGTCTAAATACATTAACTGTTGATCCAATTTTTTCCTTATAAATAGGACGGAAGGGAGAATATTCTAATCACATCTTCAAAAATCCAAACCAATCAATCACGTATACCTCGAAATGATGATCATCAAACCAAATATGGAGGTAAGTCTCTTACTCTCTATTTTTTTTTGTTTTGTTTTGAAGAAGATAAATTAACCCCTCAAATTGACACCAGAGAGAATCGAACCTGAGACCTTGGGGAGAAACACATTCCTAAGTCAATACCACCAGGTATATTATGATGCTCATTTTTTTCTTGCCCATAAATCATTTTAATGCAGAAAAATGCCCCATATCAATCACTTCCACAGTTTGAGAAATGGATTCAGAAGCCGCCACTGTCTGTCTGACAGTTCAATGTATAATTCTAAAATTAAAAAAACAAAAAAACCAAATAGAGGAGCCAGTTTAGGCAAGGAAGAAGAACACAAAGTTCATATTATGAAGAACAAAAAAAATGAGGAGACCAAAATTTCAAAGGTAAGATTTCTGACCCACTTTGTTATTTTCTCTCTCTCTCTTTTTTGGTAGATTGTTATGCCTAATTTTGTTGTAGGTACTATTTTTTTTTTTTACAAGGTTTTAGGTACTATTTTAAACAGCTCGATGATGGTAAAATAATCGTGATTTTTTTTTTTTTTAAGGAAAAATAATCGTGGACTTAATTGGCTGCATTTATATACACATGATATAGCATGAATATTTTACTTGTGGCGTGAGTTCACGAGGACAATTCCTCACACTCTTTCATAGAAATCATTCAAATCAAAACTTTTTTTCATTTATTTTCCACCTTCAAGAGTGAGGAATTTTTTTCTTTAGATTCTTTGACTATCCATGTGTGCGTGAATTATTCTATAATTTTTTGGCTAATGACACGAGACCTTAAAAATAAAGTCTCATGATAATCCTTAAGAATTATTCATGTGAAATATTACTCCCTAATTTTTTTTAGCAGGGGCGTGGTTTGGTTGAATCATCATAGCTTATATTATATGATAATCTTTACCAAGGCAACACCATAAAATTCTAATTGTTACACTTACACGTACATCGGATGATTAGAGCAATCACAATCCATTTCATCGGTTGGATAGGGCATAAAACATGATAATCGGTGGGATTATAAGATTTTAAAGTGTTACATATATAGCTTATAATTTATTCTATTTAATGTGAATCATATTCATTCTCTTCATTTATAAAATACTAAATACTTGTGTGATACCTAAAATATTGTTTTTTAATTGAATTTCTCTCTCTCTCTCCCTCTTCTCAAGGAGGAATTTCCTGAGGTACTTCGGCTGTTGTATAAAATTCTGATATTCAAGGGTTTCAACCTTTCTCTACTTTTGAAGATCTTGGATTAGTAATTTTTAGATGAATTGGATGGTTTATTAGTACAACTATGATTTTACGCTTAGTTATATAATTTACACTTATTTTTATGTTTAGAAAAACAAACAAACCCTTCAATTAAACCCAATAATGATACTATGTTTATTTGACATATTTCATGTCAGTCTTTGTCGAAATGTGTGTATGTAATTAGAGTTTTTTGCTTGTTGAGCAATTTAATTGGTGTTAAGATCGTAAAACATTTAGATATGCAGTTGCAGCAAGACATTGTAACAAATCATGATTGTCTGATCTAAAATGTGTAGTCGAGATTGTTTAGAATGTTTTTGTAATTGAGTTATTTTAAATTGTTTAATCTATAATTAATGGTTGAGATGCAAAATAACGGCAAAATTAGGTGCTTTATCACATCAGTCAATCTTGGTTCCTAACATTCTCTCATTTATTGGACGGAAATTATGTGGGTCCTAACACTTTATGTGGAGCCCTTCTTTTTATGGGATGTGGATTTTTTGTTGTTGCATAAATCGGGTATTCTCCATGCGCAACTTTCAAAGACTAATCTCTTGAGTCTTGCATGACCTAAATAAGTGGCAACTTTCTAGACTATAGAAGATTTTTTCTAAACAACTGGGGAAAGTTTACATAATCAAGAGCAAAATGACAATTCTACTAATCAACGGCCTTAAATATGAGCCTGCAACACCTGGAGTAGCTTAGGAAGCACTTCCATGTCTGCAAAGATACAGAGAAAATCATGTAAAAAAAACACATTCTAGACAACACAAATATTCAATATTTTGTAAACCAATAGAATGAATATGATTCACAATAAATAGAATGTGCATAACAGTTCTAAACTCATAATGATTCGAGCAAAAAAATGATATAAATGTTGGTATAAATTTATTGAAACAATTAAAGGACTATTGTTATATCTATAGAGATCAAATATATTAATTATTCAATAAACTTAAAAAAAAATTGTTATATTTTGGACCAAAAGGGAGTAATGTTTGTTGTATTATTAGTGAATATGCTTTTGTTAAGGAATATTCGATATATTAGCAAATAAAAAGGAATATTCAATATAAGTAGAACTTTACTTCTAGTTTGTAAAACTAATTTAATACATTTTAGTTTTAGAATTATAAAAAGATTTTGTTTAAATGATTAGTGATTTTTTTATTTTAGTAATTATTTAGAATAGTGAATTTCACTATGCCATTCCTATCGGTGACACATAATTGTTCACGTTTCCTTTTTTGGGATCAATTCAAAATCAAGAGCCGTGATAAATAATCATTATTGATTGTTAATAAACGCTACTATAACAAATTCCTTTATCAGCCATTGAAGAAATAAAGGCTAATAATACTGGATTTATAATTAATGATAAGAAAATCATTTATGTATTGATTTAAACATTCGATTCCATTGTAAACCAAAAAAAAAAAAAATTGATTCCTTGGGTAGCCTCCTCTAGAAAGGTACTTCCTCCATCAACTATTAATGTTACTTGTCTCAAATTATATGTCGCTTTCCAATACCAATGAAACATTAATGTTATTTTTTCTATTATATCATCAACTATTTATTACTCTTTATTCTTTCATTTATCTTTCTCATATCATTTATTAAGGATAATTTTGTAAAACAATTCATATATCTTTTTCCTACACAATATTAATTACATTTCTTAATATGTGTGAAATGTCCAGAACGTCATATAATTTAGGACTGAGGGAGTATTCATGTGTGTGTATGTTTAAAAAAAAAACCACATTGGACGTTGTGGATTATAATTTGACTCAAATTTCAACGGTATTCGCAAAGAATACTCACAATAAACGGTTAAATATCTACGTTGTTGGGTTCAAACTTAGGTAAACATGTATGGGTGTGGATACATGCACATGAATACATGCATTTTAATGTTTAGCTCACCCCATGGCTCGCAGATTATGTAGACTATAACTACAACTTTATATAACACTAAAAATTAGTTAATCAATTCTAAATCTTTGATATTTATTGTAATATGCATTTGTTTTTTTATACTTTATATGTTTTTTATTTGGTTAAGCACTTTGGTGTGTAATATTTTATAAGTTGATTTGAATATTTTAGATAATATTTAAATTAAAGTGATGTTTTTTGGTTATTTATTGTCATTTTGTTGTTAAAGTGTGAGTATGAGTGTTTAGGTACTCAAAAGGTACGGAGACAGACACCAAACTTTGGCCCATGACGATATGTGCTCAGATACAAACATTTTTTTTTATTTTATAAATATGAGTATGAGGATGAACATTGTAGTACCATACCGAAAGGGCACCCATTGCCATCCCCCCATTATGGATAATAATTTTCTCTCTTACCATTTTTTTTATACAAAAGTTATCTACTAAAAATCTATTAAAAGTAATGATGTTCCATCCAAAATAAACCTGAGTCGATCCTTAAAAATTGCACAAAACCGAATATTATTGGATCATTTTGATGTCGTTTTGTGAAAACCATTGAGATTGCTTTTAAGTTTACCTTTCCAAAATTGAACCAAGCAACATAAGTGAATTTTAATACTCCATACAAATTTTGATACACCAAATCAAAATTATGTTTAACATTTATTTGAGGGGGGTTTAAATATTATTTTTAATATAAGTACTCCTTTTTTGTAGGGGGATTTATTTAGTGGCAATTATTGATATAAATAATTCCAATTAGCCCCTGATTTAGAAATTTATTTTGTTTAGGAAAGAAATTATTTCCCTTTTTAATAGGAGTATTTGCTGTTGTCGAATCATGAACTTTAATTTAGTAATTTTGGAGAAAAATAAATTTCATGATTTCGATCATATTCTCGGAAATACCAGATTCAATGACCAATCAACTTTTGTTTTTACACAAAAATAACGAATCAACTCTATTACTTCCCCTATAAAAGAAACTCTATTACTAATTTGGGCAAAAAAAAACTCTAATCACTATCAACAACCCTTCAAACAACCAACCAACCACATATACCTCGTTCTTAAACTCGAAACCATGATCATGAACCCAAGTATGGATGTAAGTTTTTTATGATAAAAGTTTAAGAGTTTAGCCATGGATCACTAGATACAAATTATGGCATATCATAGAGAAGGAAGAAGAAATTGTGTACCTGGTATGTTTAGGTTCATAACGATCACCATCAAGTTATGAAAGGAATAACTGCCCTCATTCCGTTTAGTGTTAGGTTTTCAGAGTAGTGTTCAGAATTGTTTAACCGTCTGATGGGATGACATTTAAATAGCTAAACGGCTGAGGGCAGAGACCTCTCATTGGGCTTAGCTAAATGGTCCAACCCATCACGGTCCATTTAGAAAGAATAGCCCAACCACACATATTCATCATCTAATTAATGCTTAACACAATAAACCATAATTTATATTATGACATTAACTTATAATAATTGATTATTGTCAATCCATAATTGATTAATTAAATAATTAATCCAACATTTTACTCTCTCTTTTTGTTCTTTGTTTTTGTTGTTTATTATAGTTGATAACTTGTTGAACGTTTACCATTATTTGCTTGATAACTTGTTTAGGGATTGCAATTAGGTTATAGTCGTATGTAAACTCAAAACATTCAAACTCGATAACATTTTTTTTAAACTTAATTTCAGATAACGATTTGTCGTTTATATTTTTTTTTGTCACTTTTATCATTTTGGTCCATTTGCATATGATTTTCAAGTATCAAATCTAAATTTCATTTGAAAACATGAGTGAAAGACCGTAATTTAGACATTAAGAGCTCGTATCAAAATAAAACCATAAATTTGAAACGATGGTGTGTAAGATGCGACGATTGATGAAATAGAGTGAATGCGGTAGATGGGTTGAGGAGTCTTTTGAAGAATAACTTTCGTGTTTGTGTGCAAGTGTCAAGTCAAGTTTGAATGTGAAATAGAAAAGTCATAAGCAAGGGTTTAAGATTAAGTAGAGTCACTTGGTGGATTTTTATTGATCGAACAGTCGTAAGGTGTGTGGTTGAACACCAAAATTTTAAGGCTAACAAAGAACACTGATTAAGAAATTAAACATATAGATATATTTGTTTTAATCTTAGGAGCAATACAATGAGGAGAGACGCTCTAGCAAGATTGTAAACAACCTTATTTATCTGTCTTTGGATAAAAGCTATCATATATTATAATCAATGTGAAATGCTATTAACACGGAGATCAATATATTATTATGCTCTTTTTTTCTTACCTATAAATTATTCTAATGCAGAAAAAAGCCCCTTATAAATCACTACCAAATTTCAAGGAATGGATTGAGAAGCCACCATTGTCGGACCAGTCGATATATAATTCAGAAATTAAAAAAACTAGAAAACTAAACAGGAGGGCCACCCTAGAAAATGGAGAGCAATTAAAAGCTCATATTCTGAAAACTGAAAAAACTAAGCAGACTAACATTCCAAAGGTAACATTTCTACCCTCCTTTATTATTATTATTTTTATTTTTGGGTAGATTGTTGTTCCTAATTTTGTTTTAACTACTATTTTAAACAACTCATGATACTAAAGTAATTTTTCATGCAAAAAAGTTTGTATGGCTAAATAGGATGGATTGATGGGGGTGGTCATTATTGTTATTTACTACGATAGCCTCTCATTGATAAAGGACTTCTCTAGTAGATTTTCATTATGGGGAAGTAATTGAGATGGGACTTAATTGGCTGCATTTATTTATATACATGATGATATAGCATGAATATTTTACTCAATAGGTATATTTGAATTGTGGTGTGAGTTCACAACTTTTTTTTCATAGAAATCATTCAAATCAAAACTTTTTTTCGTTCCTTTTCCATCTTCAAGTGTGAGGAATTTTTTCTTTAGATTCTTTGATTATCCAGGTGTGTATCATTCTATAACTTTTGGCTAATGACACGAGACCTTGAAAATAAAATCACACGATAATCCTTAAGGATTGTTCATGACAAATCTTACTCGCTCATTTTTTTTTAGCAAGAGCATGGTTAGGTAGAATCATCATAATATTTTTTTTAAAATCTTTATTGGAATTAAAAGTAATTTTTTTGTAGATAAATAATTTAGAAGTTAGACATACAGCTTGTAACTTATTCTATTTAATGAAAATCATATTCATTCTCTCCATTTATAATATACTGAATACTTGTACCCAAAAAAATACCGAATACTTGTGTGGTGTCTAAAATATTATTTTTTAATTTAATTTCTCTCTCTTTAAAGAAAAGGAGGAACTTTATGAAGTACTTCAGCTGCTGTATAAAATCTTGATATTCAAGAGTTCCAACCTTTCTCTGATTCTCAAAATCGTTGATTAGTTTTTTTTTTTTTGGATGAATTGGATGGTTCAATTATGCTTTTGTACTTAGTTATATAATTTCCCCTTATTTTTATGTTTAGAAAAACAAACAGTTCTGTTAGATAAACCTTGTTCTTCCATGATGATCCTATGTTTGTTTGACATATTTCATGTCAGTAATTGTCGAAAAATGTGTATCTAATTATAGTTTTTTTGTTTGTTGAGAAATTTAATTGGTGTTAAAGATCGTAAAACATGTAAAGATGAGTGTTAAGAACATTATCCAACACTCACTCTAACATTTAGATTTGGATTTTCTAACGTTACAGCAAGACATTGTAATTGATTGTGATCGTCTGATCTAAAATATGTTGTCGAGATTGTTTAGAACGATTTTGCAACTGAGTTATTCTAATCTGTTTGATCTATATTTAACGGTCTAGATGCAAAACAACGACAAACATGGATGGTTTATCACAACAAGCAATGTCCTACCACTTTATGTGGAACCCGTTTTTTTAGCGGATGTGGAACTTTTTAAAAGTGTGAAACTTATATAATTACATTCAATAAAAAAAGTGAATGTTTTTGTAAGAAAAAAAAGTGAATGTTTAAAAGCGTGTTTTAACACTCTTTAAAATGTAGATGTTGTATACGACTAAGCGTATGTTTTGTTTCATGTCGGGTGATAATTGATTTTGAATGAACGGAATAAAAATTATTTTGCTTAAACTTGAGTTGAAATGAATCAATTTATGTTTGGATACATATATGTCATAACTGATTTTTGGATAGAATATTGTTTGGATAGTAGGGATGGAAAAAACGGGTTGTAATCGTTGAGTTGATCGGTTTAACCAACCTTTTTTTAGCAGTGTGGGTTGAGATTTTGAACTTGTCACTAGTAGGTTGTCCTCCCCGTCTAACCTGCTAAAAAATGATGCCAAGGGTTGGCCCGTTGGATTGAAATTAAAAATAACTCTTTTTTCACTTCTTTTTATAACTCACAATAAATTTTCCAATTTTCTCTTCCATGGAGTAGAGATAAAAAAAAATCAATTGATATAATCACTTTTGTTACATGATTTTAGCCTATGTTTTTAACGGTTAGTTTGGTAACTCGTGAAGTTTTTTATTTTGGATCTCTTGGTGATTTATTATAGATTTCTATATGATGTTATTTATATGTTTGAATGATAATTTTCATATTTTTATGAGTTCATCAATTATATATTTAGATTTTCTTAAATTTGCTTTACATTTATATATTTTTATACGTTTTACAATGTTTTTGTGAAAATTTTACTTAATATTTTTTTAAAAAATAAATTGACGGATTAAAACACTGATCAACCATTAAACGAAGCGGGTGAGATTTTCAACCATAAATCCATAGTTGACTTGATTCGTCCCTTTTTAGACGAGTTATTGATGGGGTGATGCAGAGTGACCTTTTTTGTCGTCCCTGTATAGCGTTGGTTAAAATTGCTTTGAATATTTGGTTACTAAAATTAGATTCATTGTTTACGCATACTTATTTGCATAATTAGTATTTATTTATATTCAAGGGAACAAGTCAAGAAACTAATATAGAAGTATTTTTTTTCTTTAAAAAAAAAAAAGAAGTATCTTTTTGAAAATTGTGTATTCATTGTTTTAAAAGTTTAAACATTTATATTGAAAAAAAAGTTTAAACAATTATCTTTACAAAATTTAATTTTTAATTCCTTTTTAGCTTCTTAACTTTTGTCTATAGGACACAAGTTAACATGACCCTTATATTAGATAAAAGAAATTAGGTTTAAATATGCATTTAGTCCCTGCACTTTCATCAGATTTTGGCTTTGGCCCTTGCACTTTTTTTTGTTTGGCATTGATCCTTACACTTTGTAAAAATATTTTTTTTGAACAAATCAAAATGGAATATATTGCTCAAAGGAGGATAATTTCACCCCGCACAAGGTGTGCTAAAATGGTGAATTACCCAATATCTGTTACAACGATCAGACACCTAAAAGAATAGTGTCACCACCGAAACAAAAAAAAAACTGTTACATGACACCCATACAAAGTAGAGGGTGTCGCCACCAGTCATGAAAACCAAAAGTTAAATGAGGAACATTCGAAGATAGCCATAAAAAGGAAATCCGCTTCACGTTTTCAAGAGTAATATGAGGATCAATTACCGCATTTTTAAAGACACAGTTGTTTCTAGCCTTCCATATTGCCCAAACTGAAGCGAGCCAAATAAGCTTAAGATAATGATAAGAAGCTCTAGGCATGCCTGCCAACTGAGTAAATTGTAGATAAAAATCTTGAATACGCCCAGGAAAAACAAAAGAGATTCCAAGCCAATGACCTATTAAATAATACCAGACATTCCTAAAGTAATTGCATTGAAGAAAAAGATGATTCGTCGTCTCGACGCTATCACAACCAGCAGCACACAAATTAAGATTTGGTTGAAGAACAAGCCGCCTCACCAAATTTGCCCTTGTCGGAATCCTGTCTTGAAGAAGTCGTCAAACAAAAATAGAAACTTTTACCGGAACAAGCTTATCCCAGACATCATTGAAGGCACTAGTAGCCATCGGTTCAGCAGCAGAAGAAAGATAACGATAAGTCCCGCTAACCGAGTAGCCATGTATAGGATCCA
>Ga0228710_1004667_pt1 | contig 21583 bp, 6 predicted proteins | sample MedpolnodulmetaG_FD_177995 | JGI IMG/M metagenome (GOLD analysis project Ga0228710, IMG submission 177995) | Root nodule microbial communities from Medicago polymorpha collected in Santa Monica, California, United States - pink nodules | ecosystem: Host-associated > Plants > Roots > Nodule... | reverse complement strand
AATTTGGAAAAGTATTTTCGTGTTAATGAGAAAAAATTACAGAAAAATGTCCAACCAAAATTGGTAGTTACTGAAATAGTTTTGGAGTTCCCTTTATATGAAAGTATAGAAGTATAGATGATGAAGGTAACAACATTGCATTATCCATGATTTCCCCACCCCAGTATTTAAAGTTTAACACTAAAATGTAAAGAAATAAGTACCAGCCATTTTTCGTCCAACACTTGTAATTGAACCATTTTCATCAATAGCATCAATCAGATATAATTGCTTCAAGGCATCTTGTAAGGATTCAGCTGCAGAAAACATGGTTACACAATCACCGAGTTATACTTGAGCAAAACCTATTAAAATGTCAAGGAAGGATGATGAAGAATGTTTTTAGCACAAGAAGCAATTACATAAAACAACATAAGCAAAGTGCTACCCCACACCCGCACCCACCCCCAAAAGATGAAGAAAGAATGAATGAAAAGGTAGAGAAAATAAAAGCCGAAGAATTGAAATTTCTGAGATAACATAAAAGCAACTTTACAGGATCAACAAGACTTGTTTAGTCACTTAATACTGCAAGGAGCAAAGGAGTCAAATTACAATTAAACTATAAAAAGATCTTACATGACGGAGAATCAAGGAAGTCAAATTTGAGAATGTCGATATCAGGGAGGTCCAATGACTTCAAGTAAAGCACACTGCCGGCAAGAGAAGATCTCTGAATTTCAGGAACTGTAACGTCCAAAAACTCATCGTGGTAGATTTGGGAAGGATATAGGCGGTAGCATTTCCCTGGCCGTGTTCGTCCAGCTCTGCCTGCCCGCTGATTAGCTTGCACTCTGCAATGTCAAGAAGTAAATTAATTTTAAAGCTTAATAATTCATTATTTCAACAACAACAAAAAAAAAAAACTGCTGTGATAATTGTTAATGAAACAAAAATCCTTTAACCAATGTCTATAATTCTTTTGTTTAAAGTAATAAAAAATGACTCAAGATGCATTTAGTTAGTAGAAACCACACTATATTGAACAAAATAAAACTTCATATATGGTTTGCTTGTGTATAAAAGAAATAAAAAAGTATTGCATCAGTGAGTATATGCTTCATGCCACAACAAGATATGAAACTATTCATTGCTTACTTGCTAATTTGAACAACATCAAGGGAATACATCCTACTAGATGGATTGTACTGCCTCTGCTTTACATACCCAGAGTCAATAACATACCTACATTCATAAAATTAATTAAAAATAATATCAGAAACTGCAAGTAGACAAGTTGATGTGCTCTATCTAAGGGACAAAATCATTGCCAAGATACAGCTAAACGAAGCAAAAGCTCATAAACACTTCAAAATAAAATGGGCGAATTCAAATGGCAAGAAGGGCGTGTTTGTTGTTACACCTCAAAATGCGAAATAATAAATCATTTTGTGATTTTTTTCCCTTTTTGATCATTACAAAAAATGGCATCATGCATTTGAAAACTGCGTCGTTACATATCTCAAATCATATGCAGTCCAAAAGAAAAGCAACCACACATCCTATTACATGTGGTTTTTCAAGTCAAGCCAAAAAGAAATAGAGTACATCACTGGCTACAATATATACTGAACATTTGTATTCTTGTTTTGCAACAATATTTTCATCCTCTAATAGGTGCAACACTAACCAATATTCACAGTATTGATTTAATCGTGCAACTCGTCCGCACATATTCAATAAATGAAGTTTAGGAACTCAGGTTTTTCAAAACATTTTTAATCTCTTTTCAGACTAAGACAAAAATAAACAGGCTACAGAAATAAGAAGCATTTGATTTACTGCAATGAGTAATATCAGCAACAAGTTGTATAATAATTTATCTTCACAAGGATATATAACTTAACTAGTATGCATATATTAAGTTAAGTTTAAAATTTAGATTGAATTTAATATTTAACTAAAAAAACAGCGCCCTTACACAACACCATCAACAGTCAAAGAAGTTTCAGCAATATTTGTAGCAACAATGATTCGTCTGCAATTCGGAGGTGGAGGACTAAATACACGCACCTGTAAGATTATATAAGACATGCATGAGTTTCAAATACGCGTAGAAAATCCCGCAAATTTTATTTAATAATATAAATATATCAAACAACAACAAGTGTTTATTTTGTGCTTTTCCTAGATGAATATTGTTTCAAGAGTTCATTGCAAGCTAGAATGATTTGACATATGATTATGAAGCAAACAAGGCAAGTAACAAATCGAAATAGGAAAGAAAAAACTAGGATAAATCCTCTCAAGATAGTTCAATGACAAATTATCTATTTATCGTAAGAAAAATCTTCCCCTGATGACACATGAAGGAATTTCACACCTGTCATCGTTTCCTGAACCCGTGCAAGAGCACAGGATCTTTACTAGTATCCAAGAAAATTCTAGGTGTGATAGTTAATCGAGTTCACTGTAGACCAAACTAAAAGGAGAGGTAAGAATTGCGTGAGAGTGAAATTATAATGCCTTTCCAGATAATATCAAAATAGTTACTTTGTAATGTATTGGACATGCTACATTACATAAATTTATAGAAGATTGATACCTAGAAATAACAGATACAACACGAGACACTGATACAAATATACAACAGAATAAGAAATGGGGATACGAAAAATCTGGAAAATTACAGGACACGCCCGACACGGCACAGATAAAATACTACATATAAAACTAGTGTGTTCTGAAAATTAGAACAAGTCATTATAGACATAATGAAATATTAAAATTTATCTAATTATTGTGGTATTCCCATTTGTATTGGTATAAGTATAACTATTTGAAAATAAAAGTAAACAAATTTATGTAATACAATCAGAAGTGTCCGACATGGATACATGTCCATCATGGATAGTGCACAATACGAGCACTAATTCAAAGTAGCAATTCTGTGCTTCCCTTTTTTTTTATAAAAACTATTTGGTGCTTCCTTGACTGATTGTATTTGGAATAAGCAAATTTTTCGATTATGAAGATTGTATAAAATTAAAAAAAAACTACTTACCTGCAATTCAGGTGGCAAAGAACCATGTAGAGGAAAGATTATAGCATCCATGCAGGAACCTTCGTCGAGAGCACGGACTTTTTCTTCCATTTTCGATACCAACTTCTCTATGTCATCCTGCATATAGCTCATCAAAACTTGTTCAACAATTACATCATAATAGAAACTAAAGGACTTAAGATTAACACTCTGGAGTAGAAGTTATTATAGTGGAAACTCATATAACAAAAATGTTCACCTGTCCAGTCATGAATATCAAAATATCCCCTTCCGGTTGTCGTATATGTATATCTGCAAAACTGATCCCTCGTGAAAAACTGGAAGAAACAAAATTACAGATACAAGTCTAAACTGACAAAACTTGACAGCCTTTACTAACTTCCTACTTGAAAAGTTATCAGCCATTCAATCAGCAAAGGAGGAAAAACAAGTGAATATGATTGTTTACATCTCAAGAACATGTGAATTTTGAAGTTCAGATTGAAAATGCATCCCTCTCTTGGCAGCTTAACAGCTTAAATTATAGTCATCCTCTTTCAAATATATGTCAAATAGACCTGTCGTATATGCTTAGACCAGTTTTTTAGAGAGGTAATATGTCAAATAGATATGTAATGCATTATCTTCTATCAATATGTAATAAAAAAGGTAAATACTTGATAACATTTTTGGAAAAATGTCTACCTAACTACAAATTTATTTAAACACACAAGCAGAATACAATACATTATTAATTAATTACATGTAGTATGATTATTACAGCCGAATATGTTAAAATGAATATGTTAAAATGAATATAGGGTTAAAATTTCACATCATACCAAGAGCTGTTTTAAGAGCTGCATCGAGATAGTTCACGGGCCGCTCCTTGCTATAAAGAACCTCAACAGGATACAACTTCCCAGGGATGTTCAATACAGGGCAATCTCGAAAGAATTTCGACACCTTATCACCATCAAGCGTAGCAGAGGTGATCAACACTTTGAGATTGGAGGAACGAATTTTCACCAAACGTTTCATAAGCCCCATCAATATATCTCTGAACACAAAATCACAAATTGCATGAAACAACATTTGTCCAAAATTCAAATGTATGAGAAGCTACTAAGCACTAACAGACGCAAACACCAATAATAATTATAGAAAATAGTATAATTGAATGATATTATATTGTTGGACAATAATCGCCTTCAATCTAAAGTGTCGGTGCTATAAAGGAGAAAGTGTCTTACGTGTTCAAACTCCGTTCATGAGCTTCATCCAATATGATAACAGAATAATCATTTAGTTCAGGATCAGCTAAACTTTCTCGGAGAAGAACACCATCAGTTAGGTACCTAATCAAATCGAATTGAATCAAATTGAATGGAATCAATGAACAACTATAACAAACGAATTGAGAAATTGAGAATGAGAGAAGTAATTACTTAATGCGCGTGTTGCGTGAAGTTCTATCTTCGAATCGAATGGCATACCCTACTTCTTCTCCAAGTTGAACACCAAGCTCTTGAGCAACTCGTCTGTGGAAGGAAGATGAGTTAAAACGATGTCGTCGTGCGCTAGGGTTAGTTGGAAAGTTGAAAGGGGAATTGATACAGACCTAGAGACGGAGACGGCAGCGACACGGCGAGGTTGAGTGACGGCGATTTTGGAGTAACCGCGGCGGTGAAGCATCTGAGAGAGTTGAGTGCTCTTACCGGAACCGGTTTCGCCGATGATGACGGTGATAGAGTTGTTTTCTACGGTTTCGATTATCTTTTCTTCGTATTGGACGATGGGAAGAGTCGCCATTCTTTCTTCTTTCTCCTCCGTCGCCGCCTGTATCCGATGTTGAAGATGATGACGACGACCCTCCCTCCCTCTCACCGCCGCAAACCAGTCAAAAAATAATTTATTTTTTTATTTTCAGTTATAGGATCATTTTGTACTGTAGATGCTTTGGTTGACTTTTTTTACTTTCTACTGGGTATTTTACTAGTGATTTAGTCAAAAAATAATCACTCTTTGTTTAAAATTCTTTTAACATGTTTTACATATTAATAGATTTTTTAAATGTCATTGTTTTTGTTACGTTTCATTTATTGAGATTAAAAAGTTAAATTTTATAAAGAGACGACTATTTTTGTGAAAGTGATGAAATAGACGGAAAAATTAAAATTAAGCCTAAAAGATAAAAACACTATAAATAATTAATATATTCTTAAAAATTTATCTAATTAGTAAGAGTTCATATTAACTTTGGTTTACGGTCTTTCAATATATCAAATGGATATGATTACCTGTGTTTTAATTTTTCGCTCTTGATAAAATTATTATTTTTTTACTTAATTTCAATACTCTTTCTGATCTCAATTATAAACAAAAATACCTAAATTCAAAAACTTAGTTGTATCAATTATTTTTCTTGCTTTCATAAATAATACAACATTCTCAAAAGTGTCATCTATTAAAACTTTCTTTCATGAGGATAAAAAAGTCATTAAAAATAAACTTACATGAATTAAAATATATTTTAGGATAAATAACATTTTTTTTTTTTTATAAATTGACGTGTCTATATATGGAGGACACACCATAGGTGTATTAAAATGAAAAGTAAGATAAAAAAAAGGAGGGGGGAAACCAATCCCTCAAAATGTTAAGACAATCTGTAGCATAGAAGATCTAATCTTTTCTTAACTAGATCTTCCCTAATCTGAACATGTGTGGAAGACCACCAAATAAAATCATTGATAAACAAGCCTAAAGTACCTAACTTATCTGCACAATAGCTTCTCTGATTTTTTTTTTGGATCAAGTTTAAATGATATAAATGCAGAAGATACTTGAACCTTATCATAAAATTCATTGATTGCAATAGAGTGTGATAGTTAAGCCATCTATTTTTTATATGTCAAGGAACAATTTGAAATACTTAATGGCTAATGTAACCAATTTTGAATCACTTTCAATCCAAAGATTATTCCAATTTTTTTTTGTAAGCACATTCCATTGCAAGAATGTGCAACAAATTGCAAGGTTTGAAACAAAACAACCAATATTCTTTCAATGATTGTTTTTGTAGATGCTTTTATAAGTTGTTGGTCTCGGATTGCCTTAAGTTATGTCATTAGTGTTACACTTTATCCAAATTTGGATCGGTGGCTGTCAAATAACCTCAATAATTTTGGTGCTCTTTGACGATGAGTATCCACTTTAAAAACTTTCAAAATAACAAAATCAGATATAGTTGGACCATTTGTTAGCTTTGTAAGGTTACCAGATAGAGAAACTTGAGTTGTGATCATAGCAGTAATTGTCTTTTTTTGTAAGCTTTGAGCTTTTTTGCTTGTTACAAAAGTCTTGAGTTGTTCAATCTGATTATTTCTACAATACCACATAGGATAAACAACATTAAATAGAGACAAAGTAAGTTATATTTGGTTTGAGATTAAAATAATTAATTATTTATTTTTTTATATTTAAGATTGAAAAGAGTCCCTAAAAAAATATTGGAGATAGTATTTGTCTCGGAAACAAATTATCTATGAAGAGAGAGAAATTGAGAAAATAATTTTCTTTAATATCTTCCCTCAATTTTAGTTTTTTGGAGATCAAGGGTCACAAATTAAAACACTCTAAATTAATGTCCTTTTACTTTACCGTAATTCTGATTTCCAAGTCATTATTTTCCATTTTTCAAAAAGAACCATCCCTCCTTCTCAAAGTTCCTATCGAAACCCACAAATCCAAACACGGGAAGTAAAAAGGTATAAGATATGTGTCAACTCCCTCGATTGCATGTATAATTGTTTTCCATTATAAAGACTGAACCCATTTAATATCATAATTTAGTACCTTTTGAAGTTAAAGTGTGACCAAAATATGGAGCATAAAAAAGACATAAGTAAAGTATGAAAAAAATTCTCTCTACCAAAATAATAATACATTTACTTTAGTTCCTTTGTCTCTATAATTTCAGGATTGAGTGTGATCCTAAAAAAGATTTTGTAACATTGATTTTCCTATCCCTAAAGAAACAAATAAAATGATTTAAGTAAATGAATAAATTTTTACTCTCCCATCATATTAAACAATCAAGTTCATAGTTATAAATACTTACCTTAGAGAAACTTAAAGTTTGCCAACAAAATTGTCACAATCGCCTTTTCAAATTCAACGGGAGATAAACAAAGAGTTTAATTCCTCAACATAATATCCGAAGAGAGTACATTCTAACTGATATCTCTTTAAAATAAATTGACAAATAATCAAAATTATAATTAAATACCATAGTATATTATATATTAAAAAAAAAAAAAACAAATAAAGGTCACCCCTTTGAATTCAATTCAATGACATTCATCTTAGTTCTTGTATTGTATCTTTTGTATTCTCTTTCAATACCCACCTCAAGGTTCCCACAAGTATAACTTTTTCCATTGAATCCTTAAAAAAAAATTTGTGTGTGGAGGGAGTAAGGAATCTAGAAAGGTTAATTGGGTCAAGCAAAATAAGGTGTATCTTGTTCAATATATAACTTCTTCCATTGAATCCTTAATTTAATTATTATATTTATTTTAGAATTTGTGTAAAGTTTAAGACATAAGTATAAATCGTAAATTGATAATATGAAAACTGAAATATTTTTTCATTGAAGTGTCAATACATGTAACAACAGTGATTTATTTAATGGAAAATCGTAATTCCATTGTCTATGACATGGACTTTATTCTACTACATTAAAAACAAACACATACCATTTACATAATGGATAAACAACTTAAACGTAACCAAGTCACTTGAAAATATTATTTCTCTAACTTCACAATCCTTTTGACTGGTTGAACAATTACGTCAGATGTCCCGCAATCTTCGTTTATTGGCAACATTTCCTTCTTAGGAGGTGCAAATGATTCACAATCTGAGTCAATAACATCTTTTGAGTTTACACCCTGTGGAGTTGTGGGATTTGTTTCAGAAAACTTATCTATTAAATCCTATCATAAAAAACATGTCAATTTAGAGCAAAATAAGTATATATTATAATCACAACCGCCATTTTTTTTTAAAAATAAAATAAAATAAACTTCAAAGGGTTACTAAATACCATGACAACATTATCTTTCTTCTTCAGACCAATTGTCTTCGAAGCATACCGGCGATGAATATTAGACTCAATAAAAAACAAACATACAAAAAATTAAGCTTACCAATTTGAATTGAGTTCAATGACCTTCATCTAAGTTTTTCCACCGTCGCTTTCATATTCTCTTTCAACATCCACCCATGTCATGACTCCAATTACATCTGTATATATAACACAAATTAAAATATTGATTAAATTTTAATTTAATATTATAAGAATATAACGTATACTTGAATCATATTAAACAAAACATTTTACTAGCATTAAAAAATATCTAAACGGTTATTTAATTATTAAACTTATTAATTCAACATTTAAGGTAATTATATAATGTTTAAAAATAGTTTGTAACATTGAAATGCCATTAGAAAACAAAATATATGAATGAGCAAAATTAAGGTTGAAAAAAATTGATATTGAAAAATAAAACTATTTTCACCAAAAAGTAATTAATTTATTATTGTATTATTGTAAATAAACAATATTACATAATCCAATTGATACGAAGAAAGTGATAGTCACTTACCATCAGGTGCAGGTGTAAACGAATACATGTTTGTAGGGACCAAAGCAGTTTTAGATATTTTCACTTTTGTGTTGATTGTGAAATTCAATTTGTATTCAATGGCTGATGGTCTATACGAACCATTGTTGCAAGCAACATCAAATGAGAAAACCGTGAACACCATTCTCTCTTGGAGCTGCTCCTTGAACTTGTTTGTTGATCAATATGCTTTGTATAGACGCACCAATTCGATCACCCTACATAGCAAAGATTAAAACATCTTATTTTAAATAAAAATAAATAAAAAATAAAACGATATGAAAGAAGAACCTTTCGATCCATCAGAACCAACTTCATGGAAAATGAAAGTTTTTTATTTTTGTAGTCCTGAACAAACCAAGCACGAACAACCCTCGCAGTCAAAGTCCACGATTGTTTTCTTAGCGAATCATCAGAGATGAAACCGTGTTTCATAGACATTTTTCTTTGCAATAGAAAAAATTACAGAAACAACCAGAATATATATATCAGAGAACCAGATAACATAAAGAATAACTATAATTTGTGATTGTTGTTTACTCGTATCCCGAGGCGCTACTATTTATAAAGAAAAATAGTACCATAACAGTTAATATCTATTAATTATTAATTTAACAGTTATAAAATTAATATTAACAACGTCTTTAATTTTATAAAATGTGCATTAAATGATTAGATTATATTTCATGCAACATACAAAAAACTAACTTCATAACATTTGAAATTTAATAATATCTTGCAAATTTTTAAGTAATATATTTTTGTAACGAATAAAAATTAATTACAACCTCAAAAACTAATTACTACAATTAAATTTTTAATTAGTATGTTATTGTAATTGTGTCACGGACCAAAATTTAAAATATAATTTATTCGAGTTATTTTATTTTATGTAACCGACAAAAAATTAATTATATAACAATTGAAATTTAATAGTAACTTACAAATTATTGGTTATTATATTTATTATAATTTTGTAAGCTACAATTTTTTTAATCTGACGTATAAATGTTAATCAGAATACTAATTATATTAAAAAACGGTTTTTGATAATAATAATAATTATTATTTAGATTGTATTAAAAATTAGGAGAAATTTTTGAAACAAATGTTAAGTAGGATTATCATGAGGTGGACATTTTTAGAGAAGAGGAATCCTGGAATAGTGTATTTTTAAAAACTCTAAAATTTTAGTATCAAGATACAGTAACAAAATAAAGTGAAGAATTTTTTTCCGCATCAATTAAGAAACTATATACAAAATTAAAATGTTTTATTCACAATTAAAATTCTTATTTATTCAATTGTTGGGGTCTAGTACTTTGTTTCACAATATCAAGCAAAAAGTTACAACTAGTACCAATACCACGTCACAAATCTTAGCCATCCACATAAAAAACTATTAAATATATGGTTATAATTGAAGTTTTTTATGATGGGAAAAAGAATTTTTCTTTCCTGTGCTAAACCCCACCCCGCTTTAATCCCCTTAGCTTGTTTTAAAAGTACCAAGAAAGGTAAGTCAACCTTTTTATGTAGGAAATTGATTTGGAAGAGTGTATGATAGTGTGGATTTGAATATCTTAAAACTCACTTTGTAAGGATTTTCTTTTTTTAGCAAACTGAAGAAGGACAATGAGTTGCATTAATCATGAATAGGTTGCACTAATCTCTAAAGAGAAACAATGAGTAGCAGGATAAATTTACTCTCAATCGTGGTTTGAGGCAAGGGTATTTATGTCTCCTTACTACACGACTTTGGTTAACAAATTCCATAAGGAAAATGCTAACTAATGTCCTGAGACACTAATTAAATAGATAAATATAGTAAAAAAAATTGAAAGTTCTATGCTCAAACTTTTAAAAATATAAAGAATACTATTTCAATACAAAATTTTACATTTGCATGCTATGATGTAAAACAGAACGCAGTGTGAGTTAACTTACACTGATATCGAGCGGGAGTTAAGTCACGCTAGGTATATCGAGCGTGAGTTAACTCACGTTGGGGTTAATTATGGAAATATCGGGTGGGAATGAGTCATTTTAAAAGGGAGAAAAACAATTTTATATAAGACAAACCCCATAAAAGACAAAAGCTACATGAAATTCAAAAGAGGGATCGACAAACAAATGAATGCAAATGAAAATTGAGACGAACAAGACTCAAAAAAGTCTAGTTTGATCATTCAAAAAAGACCTATAATTTGTAACACATTTGCATGTTAATTAGCTTCACGAAAAGAGTGCTTAACAACAACCTCCCGCTCTAAACCAAACATACCATAAATCTTTTTAATGAAGGACGAAGTTTAACTAAAGAGTCCAAATTTAGGAACCACTAGAGAGTCCACATTTAACTATACCGTAAAAAAACTCAATTTTATAGCATACGTCAAAGTTTTGTCATATAAGTACTACACAACCCAATATCTTTGGCCAAAATGTCAAGCCATTCACCATCACTACCCTAATATTACCACCACAATCCGCTATCTTCTTATCTCTATAAGAGTCATTAGTGTTCAACTTAACACATTCGACATAGTAAGCAGACAATCTGATAAAACATACAACACATTCTCAATAATGCAGCCATAATAACTACTTGTAACACTTCCAATTCTCGTTATACTCTTTGTAAAATTCGTCAAAGTCTGTCAGGCCGCATCATCCAAATAAAATGTCTCACTCGTAGTTACAGAATTCGCTACAATAATCAAAGATCTGCAAACCAATTGGCATGTACCAGTTTGCAGGACTTTTAAGAATTGGTACTAAATAACTCCCTACAAAATTCACACGTGGTGGCGTACCAAGCGTACTGGAACATTAAAAACATTTCTTGTTTACTTGAGCAGAATTAAAGCTCAATAAAATAAACCAGTTAATAGACTAGTTTTAACTCAACTTGCCTTGGAAAGTGATCTTCCCATTTTTAAAAAAAATAAAAAGAGGTTCAACTTAGCACCCATCGTTCATCCCTGCTTCTATAGTGTTTTATTTTTTTCCGAAAGAGATGAGATTCCAATAGAAAAAGGTGGTGTAACTCACAAAATTGTTAAAACCACAGATAAGAACATATGAAGTTTTGAAGGATTAACCTATATTTTACACCCTCAATACAAAATAAACTCTAATGAGCAATATAGGTCATGGAACTATAAAAATGTTTAAAAACCAACCGATGTGGGACTAATTCATTGTTCAATCTCTCTATAGAAAGAAAAAAAATGTATTATGACATAAATATAAGAATTTTTATAGAAATTTAGATAAACTCCTTTTTTTTTGTGCCCGTCTTTTCGCAAGAAATTTATAATTGAAAAAAAGATCATTTTGGTAACTGTTATTTCTACACGAATTTGAGAAACTCTGAATTCCAAGTTCTTTTTATTTTTCACTCATCGAAAATGGGTGGTTTTAGGTCATTTTTTGATCTAGAATCACTTCACATATTTTTTCCCTTTTTTCCATTCTAAATATGTGATTTCCACATATATCAAGTTTTTTCTATTGTGTTTTTTCGGGATTTCGTCGTACAAGTGTTGTGTTGTGTTGTTAGTTTTTATCTCAAGTATACCTCTGCAATCTTAATTGAAAAAATATATATTAATTAAATGCATTTTTTTTATGTCATTTAATAATTATAAATTACTTCAACTGCTTTATAAAATCTGCAAATTCAATCAATTGGTTTATCGATTATAAGTTGGTTAGAGGAAAGCACCAATACTCTCTTGATTATAACTTGAATGCAAATGTTATTTATGGCATGCAACTTCTAGTTGTTTGGAGTGGTATGTCGAATTATACAACTACTACAAAACCTACTACCGTCAAAAATAATTTCATCATAGTTATCTCTAAATCTGAGAAGAAATCATGTATTCAAAGAAAACAAGATCCGTATAATACTTGCTCCAAATCCTCTGATCAATTATCTTGATTAAGGTTTTTTTTTCGTGGCTTGGTTCTCTTAATTTGGCAACTTTAGTTGTCTTCTGTTTTAATCCAAAGTTTGTTGGTATTTTCTTATTTTGCTTTATTTTTGTTAGTAACAAATTGAAATCGTTAATAGTTATTGCATTCAAGTGGTTAGTTGTCGAGAACTCGAGACTCTACCTACCTCACAATGAAACTCTAATTTTAGGTGGATCAAATTTCTCTTGAAAACTGGAGAACTAACACAACACGGATTTGAAATCATTAAGTTACAACTTAATCCATGTAGCCCCGACCGAAAAAATAAATAAAATCCCTTTGATGTTTTGAAGAAAAATATAAAATAAGATAAAACCCCTAAAACCGTGTATTAATTAAAATAAAATATAAAATCCTTCAGTCATTTATTTATGTTATAAGATGCATGATCAAATGTAATTCATTATCAAATGCATGAATCAACATATGTGCTCCTATTGCATGTGTAGCAGTTGCAATTGCAATTAGTATGAATATATCATTTATAAATAGTACAAACTAACTTACTTAAATCAACTTACTTTCAATTGAGTAAAGCAAAAAAAAAAAAAAAAAAATTTTTAAAAAAATTTTTTAAATATTAAACTCAAGTGATGATGAGAAGCCCTATAAAAAAGCATCGACAAAGGTGGTCATAAATTTCTAACTAATAAGTTACATTTCTTGTTTGCTTGAGCAGAATTAAAACTCAATAAAATAAACCATAGACCACCTAGCTTTGAGAAGAAATCTTCCAATTATTAAAAAAAATAAAGAGGTCCAGTCCACATGTACATGGAAGCAAGACTTTGTTGTACCCATGGTCAATCACTGCTTCTATAGTTTTAATTTTTTTCGAAAGAGATGAGATTTCAATAGAAAAAGGTGGAATAACTTACAAAACTGTTAAAAACACAAAATAAGAACATATGAAGTTTTGAGGGATTAGCCTATATTTTATATAAATTTTTTCCTACATATATAATCTTATAAAATCATCAACAAATGCGATGCAAATATTTACCGATGCATAAAATATAAATTATTTTTTTTTATAATAGAAACACTACAGTAATAGTTATATTTTGAAAATAGTCACGAGTTTTCAATATTTTATCATATCGACTTTATCATATATGAATATAAAATAATTTTTACAGATACAAGCATATAAATCTTCAACCGGAGCACTACAAACATTGAACGGTGTTTTGTATACAAAATAAAAAGTTATTTAATAGAAACATTACATTAATTTTGATATTTTGAAAATAGTAACAATTTTCTAAATTTTATTGTATCAATTTTTCTCAAATATGTACATAAAAAATATTTTCGCATATATAAACAAATAAAGTTTACAACTAGCAGAAAAATATTTAATATAAATAGTACATTAATACTGATCATTTTTATATAATATCTTAAAACATTTGATAATATTAATAGTCTAATTATTTTTTATATAATGGTGCAATGTTACGTGATTCGTACGAAAGCACGAGTCGTTTACTAGTTATATATAATAGAAAATCGATTGACTATTATATAATAGAAACATGATACAAACTTTTTTTTACAAGGAAACAACAAATTTATTAATATACTTTTAAATAACACTAAGTAATTTGATTTCTTATTAAAAAAAAATTAGAATTAATATAATCTTAAATAAGACTAAAAAAATGGGTTTTTTGCTATTGAAGAATTGGAAGGAAGTTTGATGAATATAAAGATGTCTCTTATAAATTGTTGTAATAAAAATAACATTACATTAATATGCGTGTCTATATATATATATATATATATATATATATATATATATATTAATACAATTGAAAAGATGCTTTCTAAATATTTAGTGTGTCTATATATGTGTGTTTAACATGCAAATTTTTTTACTTTTGAAAATAGGTTTGTTTTAAAAATATCTTTTAAAAATAACTAAATACTCGACGTTAAGCAATAATTTGTTTTTATGTCTCATTTCTCGCGATAACCTAGCAACTTGTTTTTTCCAATTTATAATTTCATTACTTATATATGGTTTATGGTCTACAATGTTCAACTGTAAATTTGTATTGAAATAAAGGTAAAAGTTTGTTTACCTAAATTTCAAATAAATTTAAGTTTTGTATTGAAAATAACTTTTCTTATACTCTTAAGTATGTGATGCCACTGCCTAAAATACATATATACACGCATATGTTTCCATCTGTCAAGAAATCTTTTACTAGTAAGTTGGCAACTTAATATCATACATACAAAGAAAGAGTCTAGGGAGATGTAGTAAGAAGTAATCGAAAAGCAAAGGAGATGATAATTTCTTTAAATATCCACAGAAAATATAAAATTGAAATTGATTAGACTACACATAAATTCAATTTTATAAAAGAAAAATGGGGCATCCTTGTCCAAATGTAGGTTATTAACTAAAGAAACAAACACAAAATATGTTTTTATATCTACAATTGATGGATAGAGGTAAAATTGGTTTTTATGTTTTAATGAAACTCAACCAAGTATATGCTATGTTGCAGTGAGGGATGTGTCAATCCTATTGTAGTTCATAATCGGGTAAATTAGCATTGTCTCAATTCTTAAATATTTGTCACCAAACTTTACCTTGACATATCCGTTTAGACCAAAGTCAATGTCAAATGAATTTTTGACCAATCAATAAGAAGATCATCAGTGTGCATCCCACATTTGCAATTACTAGTAGATAATTTATATTGTGAGTTGGGGGTCAAAATACACATGCAACAATAGTTTAACATCAACCTCTATTCATTAGAATAAGTTTTTATTGGAAAAATAATAACGATATACAAATGAAATGTTTAATTGTAAATAGTAACATTTGTTGTTATTTTACATTATTAGTATGGGAAATGATATACCCTCCGTACTAACTATCTTAGACAAAACTTTATTTCAAGTAATGGATTTAATACATGCTAAGAGTCAATCACTGTCATAAACACATAAACACAACCTTTGAAAACTATAAAGATCATACCACCAGATTTGTTCGTATTAAAAACGAAAACACTATTATGAATCAAAAGATTTATTGAAACATTTTTTGTATAGTTTATTGTGTTTTTTTTTTGTGGTGGCCAGGGTTTGAACCCCGGACCTTGCATATATTATCCATTGTCCATACCAACTGAGCAAAGTTCACGAGGACTGTGTTTATTGTGTTTATTATAATTATTGTTTAATGAAAGTTATAAAAGTAATCCTCAAGTTATTAATTTTAAATAATAAATATGGCCGATATTATGGTTTTGAATGATATATTACAACATGAATGGTATTTAATAGTTTATTTTCTTTACCACAAATGACTTTTAATATTTATTTTATGAGGCAAAGAACTATTTAGTTACTTCTATTTGGTGGAACTACCGTGTCAATTCATTGCTATGTTAATTGAAGAATAATCATGTTTGTTATAATTCACCTTTTTCAAATTTTTATTAACAATTATATTGTGTTTTTTACTGTTGAAAATGTCTAATAAAATAATTTGTCACAAATTTGTGTTGGGCCTTCACAATTTGAGGGATAATTGAATCACACCTACAACTTTATAATGACTTACATGTTGATAACACTTTTTTTTAAAACAATTACAATAATAATTTTGTTGATCAATATATAGTCTACTATTCTTAAGTATAGAAAGTTTTTTTAAAAGGTCTATATACCTAGAAAGTTAAAAATTGTTATTTTCTTATCACTCTTATTTGTTCTCTCGCATAAATAACTCTTATTCCTTCGCTATATATTATTTTTGCTATTTTTTATGATCTAAGTTTCATAAATTGCGTGAATTTCATGAGCACTTAAGACAACGAAGTCGTACAAATTTAGATTGTTGAAAGATTTTAAATTTGATAGTCATCAAAAGTCCTTTCATTAATGTCTCAAAAACTCCAATTAGATAAATCACAAAAATACTAAACAAAATTCATTCTAAAGCACAACACATACCACCTCAATTATTCTTTATGATCTAAATCAATGTTACAACACTATATAAAAAAAACAGTAAGTAAAAGAAAAATATTATCAATAAAATTCGAAGTGATGAAATGCAATTGAGAAATAGAGTTGAAACATATAAAAAATGTGCAATAGATATTTCACTAAATTAATGATGAGAGAAAAGTTTATGTTAGACACATTATTGATGAAATGTTTCTGGTTCAAGTCTTGAAGGTTTGATAAAATAAAAATGAAGAGAGAAAAGTATACGGAGAAAGAATGAAACTGAACATTGAAAATCATTGGTGTACTACACACATGAAATTATTAAATATGGGTTCTTTAAAAAAATTGAAGTGAAAGCAATGATGACACAAACTCAAATCACAAACTCAAGTCAAGTGTTATTTTAATGATAGCACATTAGGTGTATTGAAAATATATTTGTCACGATAACTTCTTTTATCTCATGAAAGTGTCTCATTCACTTTTTTTTTAATTTCAAAATAATTGACATCTTAGAATATCAATGCAACATTTTTTTTTAACTTTTATAATCTTATTAATCATATGAGTTCTTAAAAGATAATGTATTTCTCATTTTATTATTATAAATAAAAATTAACTACATTTAAATTGTTTATCATTATAACTTTTTTTTAATTTAAAAACATTTAATTCGAATAGTTGAGTGAATGTTTTTGCTAAACAAAAGAAAAATGATATTTTAGTAAATTTAACTTATATATTTTATATGAAACCTAGAAAAATAATTTTATTAAACTAAGTTTTTTAATTATCATATAAAAGTATGAAATTATTAAAATCATACATTGTGGAACGAATGAAATACTAATTTTACTATTAAAATCAATATAACTAATTATTTTATGCACAGTCCAATTAAGATATTTTTATGAGACCAAAAAAGTATTTGTTTTTGACACATTGTTCGTTGTTGAAGAATGGTCATGAAATACGTTAAATACATGTTTGTCACAAATAATAAGATTAAGATTTGTATCTATTTACCAAATGTCACGTTAAAAAGACCAAACATAACATACAAAATTATAATAATGCTATTATTTTAAGGGTCCTGCTAACAAGTGCACTATGTGCCCCAACGATACTTGTTAAGAATACAAAAATGGAAATAATTAGTAAATTTTAGGTAGAAAATACTACTTTTTAAAGTTTCAATGCATTGAATACATCATTTACAAGACAAAATTTCTTCTTTAAACTTCTTAGCAATTGCCCTTAAGACACTTGTTAACATTTCCCTTATTTTAACGTATTGAGTTTTCGAGAGAAATTGAAGTTGTAGACCATAAATTACGAAGATGCCCTTTGATGGTCAGATTAGGCAAGTGTATCAAATCGTTTATCAAGTAATAAAGTGATAAGTAGAATACCGTATCCACATGGACTGTCGTTTTGTCCAAACAATCTGCGTTACTTATTCTAAGTTAACGATATAAAATAAAATAGTTAAAGGGTTAGAAACTGCAATTTTTATCTGTTTGCAACATAGCAAGTTACCTGTTTTGCTTGTAGAAAAGTAAGCAACCCCTACTCATTTGTTGGATATTAAATAACATTCATTCGCGTTTATTTATCTTAAGTAGACTATACAAGTGATGAGGCCGTTGGGATGTTCTAAGTTCTAACCTAATCAGTTGTCAAGCTGCACCTGCTGATCGCACGGTGATCCTTATGTGTGGGGTCTATACTATCTCGGTTTACTAGATTTATCGCTCCAATGTTCAGTTACACCTACTGGTCACACGGTAATCCTTACGTGTGGGGTCATACTCCCTTAAAGGTAATTGAAACATAGATTTTATATTGACATTCTTAAATTTCTAAAGGCAATGAAAACTAATGTTCCTAAAGGGGTTTCCCTTCTATGAATCTTAGGACACTCATAACACACCCTCTTTCACTCTTAGTAGTTCTACAAACGAGTAACACTATCAGCGTCTACCTTACCAAGGGTTTAAGAGAACGGTTCTATTAGGTCGTTCACCCCCTAGAGACACTTGTTTCCTCAGTTAAGAATTACTAGTTACATCATAGGTTCAATAGATTTTACTCAATATTAGTAATGTCACCTTCTAATTACTTACTACTAGGGTCAACACGCTTTCGATATCTTTCATCTAGATTCTTAACTAATTACTTTCTAGAGAGGTAGATGTAAATATCAAGATATAAGCATCAATATTACGCCCTGTCACATCCTAACTACCAAATCTAGGGGTGCGCTCCTTTGAAGTAAACTAATCCTAATAAAACTTAATAGCGAACATAAAATAAATAAAATATAACAACCTTAAATTAAATAATTATACAACTCAATAAAAATAGGTTCATCTTAGAAATCTAACCTAATAAGATTCAGTTACAAATGCTAACTAAAGACAAATTACTAAAGATAAAAACATACCCTAGAAAAACAAGGAGAAGATATAAAAACTCCTTATGAAGCTCCTAGAATTGCCTTCCTTTTAAACTGCTTCAGTTTTGAACGAGAAATTGTGAACGAGGAAGGCTGGTATTTATAGTGACAGTTTCCACATGAGTTTGGGCTAAAAACGCGGGCTTTATCCATAAAAAGCAAGAAAAAAACGTTTTCGCCCCGCACATTTTCAGTGCACAGGGCACACAACACATGTTTTAGGCGCATTTGAGTGCCTGGAAATCATTCCCTAGGCACATGGCATGCCCTAGACGCATGTGTGTGCTTTCCGGGCCCAAATTCTCTGTTTTCCCGTTGCTTTAGGTGTTTCCTTCCAAATAAACTGTCTTGGGACCTGAGAACATAATTTCTCCCTCTGTAAAGTTTCATGAGGCCTCTTGAATCTTCATTCTTGATCTTCCCAAAGTCCTCCCAAATCTTCAGAAGTTCTTGTTATGTTTCAGGAAAACTAGGATTATAGACTCAAATATAGAAAACATTACAAATGTCCCGAAATCATAGGCAGTTGCTCTAATACTCATCCTTTTTGCCGGTAAAACCTACTGAAAATGACTGAAAAACATGCTAAGAATAACATAAAATGATATGTCATCACTCTTGTTTAATGAATTGAGTTTTGGAAGAAATTTGGGGCTGCAGACTAAAGCAACTTTATATATATTACGATTAATATAACTAAAAAAGTATAAATGATTATTTGGTCATAAGTTACTGAGAGTATTTTCGCTAACTTACTCCATTTTTTTAGATGGAGTAAATTAGAAGCCTTATATATATACTAGTTCGCCGACCCTCGTAACACACAGGTCTCATGGGTTATTATTATATATGACATTAAATAAATAATTTTCATAGAAATACCAATACAAAAAATAATAAACTAGCAATAGAATTTCCTCAAAAAATAAAATAAACTAGCAAATAGAAATAATAAACATTACCCAAATGCAATGAAAACTTCATTGATTATTATAAATTTTGAAAATATCCCCAATACATAACATTTGAACATACGACCTGTTACAACATTTGATATATATTATTTCCCAACTCATCGACAAATAGTGCTGGTAATCGAGAAACGTCCTATATACACAAACGTCAAACAATATAACAACATTTGATATATATTATTTCCCAACTCATCGACAAATAGTGCTGGTAATCTAGAAACGTCCTATATACACAAACGTCAAACAATATAACATTATCCTAAAGAAAATATTTAAACATGGATCAGTGAAATGTATAAACAAATCATGCAATATATAAATTACATAATTTATATCGAAAGATTATTGGGATATGATTTTCAAGAGAAAAAGATAACGGTTTCTTCTCCCTCCTTACGATTCTTTCTCTTCCTCTTACACATATAATGAAGAAATTGTTAGACTGAGCATCCTGTTTGGGATTCGCACCGCATTTCTCCATTTGTATGCGTAAGTTTCTAATATTTGTTGGTCATTTGGTCCATCTGTATGGGCGTCCACTTGTAATTGTTATTTTTTCATTTGTTCTAGTACTTTAGCAGTGTTGTGCTCTTCGTAGCATCTTGATTGTACATACTCTTTCGTGATTCTCCTTTGCACGCCTTGTGCGGGGTAAATCACTGTTGTTAATATATATCATTTTTGTTTGTTCAAAAAAAAAAATTTGTATAAAATAACGTGTGAACCAAGTTCGTGAAAATAAACAAGAGGTCAAGATTATACGAGGTTCAAATCTCAACCCCTCAATATTGGAGTATCCTTACCAACTAGAGTACGTTTACGGGACTAATGCACTTCCTTCAGAGGGGTATGTATCTATACGTTTTTTTTTAAGAATCGGGGTATGCATACCTTAGAAAATGTAGTAAGTTTTAACTAATACATCAATAAATTTATTAATTTTTATTTTTGAAAGGATATATATTTTTTGAAATAAAAGGATAAAGTTATTTTTCTTTTGAAGAAAAAAGGATAAATTTATTATCGTATCATTCTAAAAAAAAATATTGTTGTATATTTTCTCAATTTCTAAATCTGATTGATATTTGGCTAAAAAAATAACGTTCTCCCACCATTAATCATGACAGGAACTATTTTCCGTTAGGAAAAAGATACATGGACCATTCTTTTCTTTACACCCCTCTATACACCCTCCACGTGGCTTTTATTTAATTTTTTTTCTTCTGTCTTTCTCTTTCTCACATTGCTCTCTCTTCAGCTCTGTTCTACCATCTATTTGCCCCTAATCCAATGGCTGAGAGGTAAAGTAAAATAAAAAAAAAACAATTTTAAGAAGAGAGAAATACCACAGGCGTGTCCTTCGTCTTCAGTTCCATGACGACTCTGCTATCCATTTTTCAGAATTTGCACACAAATTTGTAGCCATAAAGCATGTATCTTTAAAATCTCCATTCAAAAACTCATGCCACAC
>Ga0228710_1004665_pt1 | contig 21585 bp, 15 predicted proteins | sample MedpolnodulmetaG_FD_177995 | JGI IMG/M metagenome (GOLD analysis project Ga0228710, IMG submission 177995) | Root nodule microbial communities from Medicago polymorpha collected in Santa Monica, California, United States - pink nodules | ecosystem: Host-associated > Plants > Roots > Nodule... | reverse complement strand
AGACAAGGATAACAGCTCTGCCTGCAGAAATGTTCCTTCATACAAGGAATGCATTTGAAATTGATCCTTCATAGGACAATAACCATATCAGGCAAAAGATCATTGGTGATTATCAACAAGCTTCAAACGACTCTTTTTGTGTGTGCTGGCTATTCTCCAACGTATCTTTCACACCTCTATATAAAGGAGTGAAGACCTGCTAGTTGAAAAAGAACATATACAACAGACTTAAGCAATACACACGCATACAAAAGCTAGACTCTCACAACAATTCAAAGTTCATACTCTGTTATTGTTTGCATTTCAAAGTCACTTAGAATTTCTTAGCAAAGTCCATATTTTAGAAATTCTATAGTCTCAAGAGTCTTAAGAGTCTATAACTGATTTGTATTGTGAACACCATTGATTGTATATCAAGTGTTCAAACTCAAACAATTTTCTGTGTAAATCTATTTGATTGTAAGTCTCTTGCTTATGTGCTTGAGCATTAGAAGTCTCTTGCAGTTGTGCTTGAGCATTGGAAGTCTCTTTCTTGTGTGCTTGAGCATAGGAAATATCTTGCTTGTGTACTTGAGTATTTTGAAGTCTTATACTAGTTGTAGTATTAAGCAGTTATAATTTGAGATTACATTTTAGTGAACTCTCCTTGGAAGTGCAAGGGGGACATGACTACTTCCGGTTTATGGAAGGAACCTATATAATTGTTTTGTGTCTTTCTTCTCTCTCTCTCTCTCTCTCTCTCTCTCTCTCTCTCTCTCTCTCTCTCTCTCTCTCTTTGTTTTTATCCGCTGCATTTAGATTCTGATTATCACTTCAGAAGTTGAAATCTATCTGCTTCTGAACAATGACTTCAGTAGGAGAAAACGAAGAAAAAGCAAACACAATTCAACCCCCTTCTTGTGTTTTTCTCACCTTTAATTGGTATCTAGAGTCTTGGTCTATTGTCTTAACACTTAACAGTGTAACAGAAAAAGATCTGATAAAAACATGTCTGCTGAAGAATCCATTTCTCGTTCTGGTGCTTCTCATTCAGGTGCAGTTGTAATATATGATTATGGTTATGGTGACAAGAAAGCTGAATCTGGAAAAGTGTCAGGATTTAATGGAGATCCTGAAAAATTTTCTTGGTGGAAAACCAACTTCTATAGTTATGTCATGGGTTTAGATGAAGAACTATGGGACATTCTAGAAGATGGTGTTGGTGACTTAGTCCTTGATGAAGAAGGAGCTGCTATTGATAGAAAGAAACACACTCCTGAACAGAAGAAACTCTACAAGAAGCATCACAAGATCATAGGATCACTTTTCACTGCTATACCTAAAGCAGAATACATGAAGATGAGTGACAAGTCCACTGCAAAGGCAATTTTGCTTCTCTCTGTGCAAATTATGAAGGTAGCAAGAAAGTCAGAGAAGCAAAAGCTCTTATTCTTGTTCATCAGTATGAGTTGTTCAAGATGAAAGAGGATGAAAGTATTGAGCAAATGTACTCAAGATTTCAGACTCTGGTTTCTGGACTTCAAATACTGAAGAAAAGCTATGTAGCTTCTGATCATGTGAGCAAGATACTAGGAAGCTTACCTGCAAGATGAAGACCTAAAGTGACTGCTATTGAGGAAGCTAAAGATTTAAACACTTTAAGTGTTGAAGATCTTGTCAGCTCTCTCAAAGTTCATGAGATAGGTCTGAATGAGCATGAACCTGCTAAGAAGGTTAAATCTATTACTCTGCCATCTAGAGGGAAGTCATCAAAAGCTTTGAAAGTTGTTGAATCTGAAGATGAATCACCTAATGGACATACTGATGAAGATCCTACTGAAAAGATGGCTATGCTCTCTAACAAGCTTGAGTATCTGTTGACTGAGGTTACTTAGACGCAGTTATGGGTAAAATGAATTTTCCTCTTTTGTATGCAAGTGGGTGAAGGAATTTTTGATACAACAACAATTTCTATTTTGATGAATGGTAGTGCTATTGAGGAATTTTCGTTAGAGAGGGGGTTGAGGTAAGGAGACTTTCTTTATCGTTTCTTGTTTTTGTTTATTGTTGAGGGATTGAATATTATGATGCATGCAATGGTGGGACAACAATTTAATTAAAGGTTATCAAGTGGGAAGGAGTGAGTCCACTTCTATTTCTCACCTCTAGTTTTTCGATGATACTCTTATTTGCTGTTTTGTTTCTTTTTTACTTGAAATTTGGCTTGAAAGTTAATTTTAATAAAAGCTTGATAGCGGAAGTTAAAGTTAATGATTCGTGGATGACATAGGTCGCATTTGTTTTAAATTATATAATTGGTTGTTTGCCTTTTGTATACTTGGGTCTGCCTATAGGGGTGATGTATGACTGCTGATTTTTTGGGAACCGATGTTAATTCGTATTGAGAATGTACTATAGGGTTGGAAAAGCATAAACTTATCTTTAGATATATTTAACATCTTTCTTTTCTTTGTTCAATATGATATCCATTTGGATGAATATCTAAAAATTCATTTAAAAAAAAACTTATGAGATGTATAGGAATGTAATGCAATCTCAATGTACAACTTTGTTCTTCCATGTTGTCATACCCCAATTTTTTACCTAAGATCCTACTTTCACACGCTCTTTTGACCGGAATATTCTTTGACCTTTCAAAGAAAATTTCGGCAGAACCTGTTTTAAAATAACTCATTTTGGTTTGTTTTCGGGCCCACCTTTTATATTATTTTTAGTCTTTTATTTATTTTATTATTTTATTTTTTAGTTTTTATTTATTTAGTTTTTATTTTATTTTATTTTAATTAGTCTTTTTTAATTGGTCTTAAAAAATTAAAAAAAAGTGTTAGGGGTCCAAAAAAAATTCTCATTAATATCGAAGGACGTAGATAAGTCATATTGTAAACATCACAGATATGTACCCTGTAAAGAGGAGCACCAAGAAATACAACTTCAAAAGTCTTAACTAGACCTTAGCTTTTGTTAGGGACTTTTTCCTTGGCTTTGTTTTTTTTTTTATAAAGAGGGAACTGTTTGTAATATTTCATGATTATTTAATAAAACAATGTTCTTTGTGATGTTTACAACTACTTTGACAAGTCCTTCGATAAAATAAAAATTGTCCATTTTTGCATAAGCATCATGCATCATTTTGCATTCGTAGAAAGGTCAAAGAAAGTGGTCTGACGTCCTCACTCAAACCCAACTTGCACCTACAACACTCGTGCAAACACTAAAAAGAAAATGGATAAGATCGAGCAAGAGATCCACAAACTTCGTGAAGAGGTGACAACACTGCAGGGTGAGTTAGAGAAGTTCAGTACCCTGGTAGCTTTGATGGCGGTTGCGCAGAATCCGCCACAGTTCCAGCAAAGGCCCCAACAACAATATCAGCAACAGTATCAACGACAACCTCGACAACAGGCTCCTCAACAGTTCGCCCCGCAGAATCGTGTTCAGAGGGCGCCACAATATGATCCGATTCCTGTGAAATATGCAGAGCTGCTTCCCGTTTTGCTTGAGAAGAACCTTGTCCAGAAGACCGAAGTCCAGAAGCTGATTCGAGCCAATATCCTGTCTTTTAAAGATTTGAACGTGCAAGTTAACCCGCTACCGAATCTAGTGCTGTGACACATGTAGTGGTTAGCCGCAATTGGGTCGATGTTGACGTTCCTTCTGCTACTCATCTGCCCAATTAATAAGTTTGTTGTTTGTTTTTCATAAAAAATCCTTTCGTCCCGCCCGAGACGAAAGTGAACTTGTGCAGGGTTTTTTGCTTCATGTATTTCTATCATTAATGAAAAAGTCGTTTTTGATCCCGACTTTGTTTTTATTTTGTGCTTTTTCTGGAAAAAAATGGTAATACAAAAAACCTAAAAAAGAATAATCTTTTCCAAATGTCTACATACAATCATTCACTTGCTAAAATCAAACGAAAATCATATATACAGATTAAACATTGATATACCCGTTGAACGCATTAACCTTGTACTCTCTCCCAACTTTGAGTTCCCTGTGTCCGAAACTGAAGGAGAAGAGGATGAAGAGATTCCCGATGAGATCTCTCGCCTACTGGGGCATCTTAACAGTCGAAGCTGCAAATAAAAATATCAAGAAGATTGTCCAGAAGATGGCATTTACTTATAAAGATGGCCATGAGATGCTTCCATTTTCCTTACATGGATATTGTACTTCCGTACGCACTTCAACAGGGGCAACCCCTTTTTCCTTACGACATGGAGGTCGTGCTTCCCGTGGAGGTCGAAGTCCCGTCAATGAGATTCCTAATGAAAGCCAAGCTTGTTTGAACTTAAACGCATGACTACCTTATGTCATGGACAATTATATTAAAAGAGGATGAAACAAGCTTTTAACAAGAAAGTTCGTCCCCGTGAAGGATACCTTGTGCAAAAAATATTATCTTTTCAACCAGACTTTAGGGGCAAATGGATGCCTAAATACGGAGGCTCATATGACTTTAGTTCGTCCTATGAACGCCGATACAATTAAAAAATACTTTGTCTAAAAATATAAGAACAGCTCAGTAAGTCGCAAACCTGAAAAGGCGACTTAGGCAAAAATGAGCGTCTCGGTGGACTGAAAACCCGAAAGGGCGGTCCATGCAAAAATTAGAGACATGAACAGAAAATGATTATCCTGATAGGTTGAAAACCTGAAAAGGAAATCTATGCAAAAGTTAAGGATTATGAGAAAGTAACTGCATCGGGTCAGGCATGATTCACTTGGGGCATTTCAGCTGTCCAAAGACCTCCGATTTGAAGCGTCTGCAAATCAAAGACTCGGAACGACGGAATTCAAAGTTGTTAGGGAGAATAACGGTTATTGTGTTCAATGTACCTTTCCCATATATCTACCATTTTCCAAATTTTGCAAATATCCGTGGAGCCATGCCATCTGCATGCCACCACTCAAACAATGAAATTTGAGCATGTACCCATCTACTTGAAATTCTCATTTATTCTATTTACAATTATTTTTTGGCTTAAATAGGTCTTTTGTCCCTGCAAATATAGACCATTTGAATTTTCGTCTCTAAAGTTACTAATCCTTCCAATCTGCCACTGCAAAATTTAATCATTTGACTTTTGGTCCTAATTAGGTTTTTTTGCTGAGGTGGGCTGTCATTAGCGACGTGGTGCCCATGTGGCAAGTGATGATTCGGCGATGTAGTTAGCTTAAATAGGTCTTTCGTCCCTGCAAATATAAGTCATTTGAATTTTCGTCCCTGAAGTTACTAATCAGATGTAATTAGGACCATTTTTCAAATGATTTATATTTGCAATGACAAAATGGAAGGATTAGTAACTTCAGGGACGAAAATTCAAATGGCCTATATTTGCAGGGATGAAATACCTATTTAAGCCTTTTTTTTCTATTTTTGATGGTAATACTAAAAGCAAAAAAAAATTTAAAAAAAATAAAATTGTTTCACATCTTTTGAAAAGTGTAAACAACAAACACGCTCTCTTTGAACGCGTGAGTAGATGAAGCGTACGTCAACATCCGCCTCGAGAATGGTTAAACTCCGCAAGGGAAACATGGCCAAACGATGTGGGAGGACTTCTGTCAAAAAAGATACAAAAATAAAATAATAAAAAGAAAAGCACGCTAAGCTGAAAATATGAAAAGGCGGCTTAGGCAATAGAGAGCGTCCCGGTGGATTGAAAACCCGAAAGGGCGGTCTAGGCAAAAATTAGGAGCATAAAAAAGGAATATATTCCTGGAGGACTGAAAACCCAAAAGGCGCGGTCTAGGCAAAAGTTAGGGATTTTCAAAAAGAAAAAACAAAAGAAAAGAGGCATGGCGGCTAAGGCATGTCAATGGAAGAACACTCTGTGCCGATTTACAAATGGCTACTTTCTGCCAGACTTTTGGACTAATAATGGGCTTTCTCCTCAGGAAGTATCTACTTCCCCGTCAATAGCTACCTTGTGTCGGGCTTCACCCCGTCAGTGTCTCAATTTGTCCCGAATGATATCATCTCCGATGAAATTTGCCGAGTGTTTGTACTGCGATGTCAGTTCGCTTCCCGTCTTACCCGTCCTATCTCGTTTCATTGAGTTCACCTGTCATATATAGTCATGCAGTCGTACACGTTATACAGTCATACATTCATACATCCATGCATACACATCATATACACAACATCATTCATACATGTTTGCATTAGCTACCCAGAGTCTTGTTTGGTCGTATCTCTTCAAATCGGTCTTGACTCAAACATCAAGTGGCAGTTTCTTTATAGAAATAGCTTGCAAATTTCATAACCCAAGCCTAGCTCGCAATTTTTCATAAGCCGAGCCTAGCTCGAAAATTTTCATAAGCAAACATGTTTGCTAGTTTCATAAGCCGAGCCTAACTCGCAAATTTTCATAAGCCTAGTGGATTCTGGCAAACTTTCATAAGCCCCGTGAATGTTGGCAAACATTCATGAGCCCAGTGGATTCTGGCAAACTTTCATAAGCCCAGTCAATTCTGGCAAAGCCTAGTGGATTATGGAAAACTTTCATAAGACCAGTGGATTCTGGCAAACTTTCATAAGCCTAATGGATGCTTTTATTTGGGACATTAATTACAAACTACTATCTTTGTCCCTAATAATAGGGCTCTTTTGAAAAAATAACGGGAATTAAGAAAATTAAAAGTGGTAATAAATTTGTTTGTAATTACTAGTGTTTTTACAAATTTGTCCTTTAAGAGAGATGATTAGTGTATGTTTTCAATGTAATATTTAATGCTAATTGAAGAAAAAGATAGAAAATAAATAGGGGTATGTTGGTAAAGAATTAATTAATGTACTTGAAAATAGCAAAGGGGTCTTATAAAAAGAGACAAAAAATTTCTCAAAAGGATCCTATAATTAAGGACGGATGTAGTCATTTGTTTTTGTTACAGCTGTTGTGAAGTTTTACGCTAGAAAATGCATTGAAATAAACCAAGGTAATCATGTCCATAAGGTAGTTACAAAAATGTCATTCTATTAAAAATTAATTTGAATAGAGATAAAAGGGCGTTTTAGTAAAATACAAGTGGGTGTAGCTTGCTAACTTGCACCTTAGAGTTTTGGGATGGGTGTTGTTAGCAGTCATATAGGGGTTTGCTAACTTAGACCAACAAAAAACATGAAGGTCTAAGTTAGCAAAAGTGCACCTTTTCATTTGGACAAAAATATCCTTCATCTTTATTATTTAAAACTAATAACTTGAGGATTACTTTAGTAATTTTCATTAAAACATATTTGTTAACTTGCACCAATTTGTTAACTTAGACCCACTTTAATTTTATTACAAATAGCTTGAGGGTTACTTTAGTAATTTTCATTAAAACATATTTGTTAACTTGCACCAATTTAGACCCGCTTTTATTTTATTACAAATAGCTTGAGGGTTTCTTTAGTAATTTTGCATTAAAACATATTTGTTAACTTGCATCAATTTGCTAACTTAGACACACTTTTATTTTATAACAAATAGCATGAGTAATATTTACTAAACTATCCCTTACTTTAAATTGGTTTACACTAGTGAATATTGATTTTTTTGTCCAAATGAAAATGTGCATTTTTGCTAACTTGGACCTTTATGTTTTTGTTGGTCTAAGTTAGCAGACCCGTCAAGATCCGTCGACACTAGGTGTCAACGGATTCGTTGACACCAAATCTCAACCGTTTACTTTTTTTTTTTTAATCCAAAGGGCTACAATTGTTTGTTAAAAATTTTTCCGTGTGCTATTTTCACTTGATTCCCACCCGCTCCATCTTCTTTTAAGCAGCCAAGACAAAATGTATTCTCCTCGCTGCTTTCAATTACACAATCACAGGATAATTATTGTTGGTTTTTTCTCTCTATAGGACGATTGAAAGCAATTCAATTTAAGGGCTTTACCATTTTACGAAAAATCATAAATTTAATTTACATATTCATCATGTTTAACCTAAAATCCCACCAATTAATTCAATAGAAGCAAACTCAACAAAAATCACTTCTACCTTCAGTACCCTCATATCCAATTGCAATATAGTTATCACAAGCTTTACATAAGTTGTTTTAATTTAATTGGTGGAATTAGCCACCAATTAGCCAAGAGAGAAGGGAGATGCAAACTGAGCGTAACAAATTCTCCAGCAGAGAATAAGGAGCGTTAAAGAAGATGGAGCGGGTGGGAATCAAGTGAAAAAAGCAGTGAATTTTAACGAACAACTGTGGTCCTACGGTTGAGATTTGGGGTCAATGAATCCGTTCTTGAGCTATTATTCATCTCTTTTTAAATTTTACCACAACTATTTAATAAATCGTTGTAATATAATCTTGTGTAATCCTCCAGGGATCCATGAGAATTTTTCGAAAATTCATAGAATAAAAATAGAGTTTATTTTAAGTTATTCAAGAACTATGAAATAGATCTAAACAATATAAATTAATTCTTTGTGAAATCCTTCATGAAAGCATCACTATTGGATTCACAGAGAAAAAAAAAAGGGTTTTTAAGTTATGCAAGAACTATACACAATCAAATTAATTATTTGTACAATCCTCCAAGGCTACATCACTATTGGATTTTTCTGGAATTCATGGAGAATAAATTTTGAATTTTTAAGTTCTTTAGGAACTATCCAACAATTTTAAACCAAAATTGATATTTTTGAATTATTCTGAAATTCATAAAGAATAAATTTGAGACTTTTATTTTATTTTTAAGTTCTACGAGAACTATATAATATATCTTTATAATTCAACCCCTTATGCAATCATTCAAAGATGCATGAATGTTGAATTCTTCAAGAATTCATAAAGAAATAAATTTACACTGATTGAATATGATTTGCAAAATAACATATCTATATCATACAAAATCGATCAACATGTTTATGATAGTATGGATGATCGAAGTATTGATGTTTAACCATACAAATATTGGTCACGAAGTTTAAACAACATCTAACATCCAAATACACAACAATACTTGTCCATCCATCACGACAATTGTTGTTGGAACACCTTGTGTATTTGGATGTTAGATGTTGTTTGGATGTTCCAGCGGACAATTGGATGTTCCAGAAAATATCATTTACAAAATAAAATATAAGTAATCATCATTTACAAAATACAGCAGATGATGATTCTTTTCTCGACTATTGGTGCAATTGGGTTCACCTTCTGTTCCAACAACAATATTTGGATGTTCCAGCGGACAATTGTTGTGTATTTGGATGCTCCAATTGTTGGATGTTCCAACACCTAATCATCAACATGTTCATCCATTTGTTTTTATCTTTATCAATATACAAGGTTCATACGATTCATAATCATCTAAAACAATAGTCAAAACAAAACCTACATTTCGTAAGTGGATTAAATGTATCTATAAGACATTGATACCAATTGACAAATTTTTAGTGTATAGTCTATAATCATCGTTACAAAAAATTAAATAATCAACAACCCAATAACCTAATTGCTATATGGACATCTACTTACAATATTCATTACAAATTTGTTAATTTGAATATACCAAATCAGCACAAAAACTACAACACCAGCATTGTATATATTTTTTCAATAGAGATACATCAAAATGGTAACAATGTAAATCGTTAAAAACATAAATGATCAATGTAGACCTAAAAAATCTAAATTGTCAATATGTCACGAATGTTGAATTTGAAGGATCACAAATTGTATTTGGCTAAAAAAAACTACTAATATTTTTTGAAGTAAGCTAAAACACCAACAAAAGGAGCATTGATATATGTAGTTGGCTCCGATTGAGAAACATTATAGCGTGAGTCTTGGAAAGAATCATCATTTGCCGGTCCTCCAACAATTGCACCTATTAGTACATTGAGATTAGGTGTTGATGATTGAAAATATTTGTCTCCATCACGACACCCCATATGTTTTGGGTGTACATCCAATGATGGTAAAGTTGAACCACGATGATGTATCTTCTGAGGGTACTTTTGTCCATACCCAACCATGTATGACATTCCAAGTGGATTGTTTCCTAGTACATAGTCCACCTGCAACAATATATAATTTAAGAAAATTTATTATGTGTATAAACAAGATTTTCCCATCACCTTTTTTATCATATAAGGTGGTGGGAAATTGAGAGAAAAACCAGAAACTAAATTAGAGGACTAAAATTGCAATAATCGCGCTACTCGAATAAAATATTAATTTTACCTGTGATTTGGCGAGATTAATGAGATCGCATGGTTTGGCAGCTACATTCCCACAATTTACAATTTTGTTGTTAGCTTCCATGTAGTGTCCATAAACAACTAACAGAAAAGATAATGCTGTTACATGTTGTAGGTTACTTGGTCCAGTTTTGAATAGAAGCCCACCTAAACAATCGTCACCCAAAACTCAAGTAAATAAAATGATTACTTATATTTTATTTTGTATATGATATATGTATGATGATCAATTTATGTAATTTAAACATATGTTTTTACAATAGCTATAACTAACTATATAATGTTACCTTCGGAGTATGTGACTGATTTGGTTGGCGAATTGGGCAACAAAGAGCATATAAGGTTGTCTGCATTGGAAATGAAAGGACTCTGGTTTGATGGATCGTTCATCACCCACTGCCAAAATTGGAAGAACAAAACTAGATTTCAGAAATGTTGACTCATAGGCTAACAATTAATTGTTTCTTACTTGTATCAATTGGTGCAAAAAATAAATGAACAAATAAATTACTACTCCCTCCGTCCCATATTATATGACCTAGTTGACTCTGTTACGTATATCAATGCACAATTTTGAACTTAAATATCTTTAATAATCTATTAGAAAAAATTATGAAAATTTGATATTTAAAAAATATTCGTCGAGACGAATCCAACAACATCTTATATGCTATATTTTGTCTTTATATATTAGTAGAAAAATTGAGTCCAAACATATTATATGAACACTACATATTTTTAAATTGGGTCATTTAAAACGGGACGGAGGGAGTAATAAATAAAAATTATTGTGAAAATAATGTTCTTGTTCAATTAGCGTTTACATGAACTTTTTTTTTGTCAAGTAGCCTAGTGGCTAGAGCTCACACAATTAAATGTGGAGAAATGGGGTGTCCGAGGTCCGAACCCCGACTCCTGCATATAATATGCAATATCTCTATCAACTGAGTTAAACTCACGGGGATAGAGTTTACATGACCTTTAGTGCAAGTCAAAATATATATTTTGGTGTAAACATAATCCTGAAGTGTGTAATATTTTTGTTGGACACACACTTATTAATAAAATCCGTTTGAACATAATATTATGCAACGTCTATGTGAACATAGCTAGGTTGAAAAAGATATTGCATTATATAGACATGAGTCGGTGTTCAAACTATGCTATTTGACAAAGAAAAAACCTTTTAAATATCGAAAAATCAATAAAATAAATGAGATGACACTTAACATGCTAACACAAGATACTGATTAAATAATTTTGTCCAAAAAATCAGAGAGATAATGAAAAATAAGATTAACCTTAGAAACAAGCACATTAATGCCAGCATGCTTGGAATCCCATCCAAATTCATTGGATTGTATGAATTGTATATTTGATTTTACAAAGTTCATGTAATATTGGTCATTACTTGCTTTGTACAACCATGCTGCACCCCAAATCAACTCGTCCTGAATTTCGTTGCAACCAAAAAAATAAATAATAATTACGATACAAGCAAAAGACCATAAAAAATAATTAGAAACAATAGAATAAAATTCGTCTTTAATTATGTAATTGAATTAGTGACGAATTTCATATTTTTGTATGAATTAAGATCATGAAAGTCATACTATGAAAGTCTTGCTCAAAAAAAAAAACAAAGAGATCATGAAAGTCATACTATGTATCCATTAATGTCACAATAGAAGGGGCATGCTCCAGAACCTATGGCATTATTGTAAGACCCACGGTGATAATTTGCGAAGTCAAATACCTAAATATTATCATAGAAATATAATAATTAGTTGCAATTTGGGAAATAAAATATCAGCAATGGAAATAAATTGCTACCAAATATACACTTTCACCAATTTGAGAGAGTAAATTTCTTTGGCCTAAAGTATAGGAATTAATAATTTTTAATATTATAAGACATAATTAAATAAATGTATACCCGTTTAGCCCTAGCAAGAAGAATCCTAGAATATCCACGATCAATGTTTCTGAATGCAATGGATGACGCCGCAAGTGCGGCCGCAATCTCGGCTGAAACCTCCGAACCAGGTCTCGTCGCGGACAAATAATAGGTTGTCCTAGAAGTGTCCATGTCTTCTGGCCTTTCCCAACAATCATGATCACTAATGGGATCGCCAACTTGTGCTACAACAATATTTGGTCTTTTTGTGGCTTTGAGGAAATAATCAGTTCCCCAGCGGATTGATTCTAATGCATGTTGCAAATCATGATCCATGAGATCTCCAAATTCCACCACACTCCAAGCCAACATGGTGGTTGTATATGCCATAGGAAAATTGAATTTTACATTGTCACCAGCATCATAGTAACCACCAACCATGTTCATCTGGGTTTGGAATACAAATATTTGATTAACATATTAAATTAAGGAATAAATATAGAGTTAAAGCGTGAACCATCAAAATTTATATATGACGGTTCAGATCAATAACTCCTTAAGATTTTAATGAGTAATCAAAAAGAGTGAAAGATACACATAGAAAATTAGTACTATATTTTGATGTGAAATTTATTGTGAGAATTCGATGAACTGGAGTTGATAATCTAGAATTCAACCGGAGGTAAGTAAAACATCGTTAATATTTGGCATACAAAAATAGAGAATATAAGTTCCACTACGATTTTTTTATCAGACAATACTTAGACCGTTATCGAAACCCTTTTCCATAAAAACTACACGGTTAACACAAAAAAATAAAAATATAGAGAATTTACTTACAAGAATATCACATCCATCATGAAGGGCAGAGTCTTTTCTCCATGTCATACGTTGAGAAGTTGGCAATTTACCAGACCTTTGACCTTCAAAAAACAAGATGCTTTTTGTCAATGCATCACCATAGTTAATTAGTGAAAGTGATTTTACTATCGTAACCATCATCATCATTGTTAATAACAATGATAATTTGGACACTACTACCATGTTTCCTCTCATTTTCTTTGTTTCTCCTTTTTGAGATATGTTATTTGAGAGCATTCACCTGAACAGTATATATAGGTGTGATCTCTGAACATTAAGAGTTTTTTTTTGAACACTTTATTTTCTTCCTTAAGAGTTTTTTTTTTTTTAAGAGTTTTTTTTGAAGGAAAGATTCTTAAGAGTTATTATTATTATTTTTTTTTGGTCAAGTTATTATTATTTTATTATTATTATTATTATTTTATATAAAAAAAGTGCCATTGGCTAAATGTCTGTGATTTTATTTAAGACCGATATAGATTTTTTTTTTTTAGCGTGTTAATTCCTTTTTAATCATTTCCTATTGATATCTGAAATTTTATCATATTAAGTATTTTACCCATTTTATTTCCTTTTTAGCGTGTCAATAGTTTACTTTTACTTTTTACAAAAGGAAAGTATTATAAAATTAGGAAAAAATCAATTAATATTATTCGTTAAAAAATCAATTTTTTTTGACAAAAAAACTATTAATATTACCTTTTTTCAATTTCAATTTTGAGGTATGTTTTTTTTTGTCATTTTAATTATTTTACCCATTTTAATTTTTTTTTTTTTGTGTTGATAAAAAGCCCGTTTCTTTGAGATTTTTAAAGAAAAATATATTTTTTTTTTGTAAGATAGACTAGATGACAAAGCCATCATAAACTCACACACACAAAGGGAGGTACCGGGGTTCGAACCCTGGTCATGACGTCCGACCTAACAATTTCGACATTTTTGCTGGTTGAGCTAGGACTTATGGGACAATTTTTAATTTTTTTTATTCTCTCAAAAGAAAAAAGTAATTTTTTTATTTTAATAGTGTTAGTTTCGGATTTTTTAATTACCCACTATTAAAAAAAATTAGTTTTAACCATAGAATAGATAGCTATCTATTCCTTTTGTAAAAAAAAAGAAGATATCTATCTATTCCTAACACCTTTTCCAATTTATTTATTTATTTTTCAAAACTAAGGAACCTAAGTGCCGGAGATGTAAACTAAAAAAAAAAAACATGATAGTAAACAGAATTAATTTCAATTTTGTTTTTTAATTCTCTAGTAAAATCAATATATTTTTTAAAACAAAATTAATTTAATTTTTTTTGAGAAAAAACAAATATTTTTTATTGACAAAACAATTTTATTTAAAGGGAAACAAATTTTTTTTTTTTGGTAGATAGACAAAATTAAATTTTTAAAAGCTTAAAAAAACACAATCAAACAGTATTAGTGGTTAAATGTGCGTGATTGTCTTTTAAGACGATATTTTTTTGCTGAAGTTTTTTTTTTGGCTGAAGTTGAAAGGTTACTTTTTACAAAAGGAAAATAATTATTAATTATACAATTGTGGAACTTTTACAGGATTGACAATCAATTGTTTTTTTTTTAGTCAAAATAAAAACAATTGTTTTTTAACGAAGATTGACAATTCAATTATTTTTTTTTAATAAAAAACTGCATATATTAACTCAGCAAATCATTGATACAAATGGGTTTAATGGATTCTGGAACAGATTTCATCCAAATACAATTGGCCCTCTTAGTAAAGCTAAGCAAACATTTAGTTATCCCTCATTTTTCTGATGCCCATAATAAGTTTCCTAAAATACGATCTATTGACAATACAATTATTGTGTCCCCCTAAAATAAAATAAAAAATCAATTGATATGTCGTTTAACAAATGTTGCAAATCAATGTCTTTTAATCGAGTTGAAATTGTACTTATCAATTAAATTTAACAATTGTTGTGTCGTTCAAAAAAAAATACATCATTTTTATTTAGTTTGAAATTAATATTGTCTATCAACTTTTGTTAAGAAAAAAAAGGAGAAATAGAAAACCGAGGGGAAGAAAAAAACTTATCATATTGAACAGCTTTTTTCAGTCATTTAGTGGGTTTTACTTTAAAATTAATGAATACTTCTAAAGAGAGATCTTTGAGGATTTAAGTCTGCGTCACACATGGTGTTAGCTTTTACTCATAAAAATATACATCATTAAGTTATTATTTTTTTTTAACAAATCAAAAATGAGATATATAACCATACGGTGAAGCCACCCGCAAACAAAAATTCATTTTTTTGGTTTACTGAATAAGCGATATATCTTATCTATAATATTAATTAAATACATTAATTATTCAATGAACTTAAAAAATAGTCATTTGTTTTATAATAGTAATTAGAGAATATAGATTGTTTTGAACTATAACTTACAAATCTATCAATGTAATTATTGATTTAATAATCACTTTATTTTGTTACAAAATATATGATTGACGTATTATAATTTTATTTTTTTGTTAAAAGTTAAAATAACACCAAGGGTTGATATAAGGAGAGGCTAATATCTCGTGAAGAACCAAAGCAAACCCATATAAAGAGTACGATAACTAAGACCATAAGTAAAGATGATGGAAACACAAGAAGGGATTTTTCCTAGTTTTTAAAAATATATTTTTTAGTCCACTATTATTGCTTAGACATTTATTATCAAAATGTTTCTTTGATTTAAAAGTAAATTTTTTAAAAGTCAACTATTAGTTATTGGAGAAGTCCTGCATCACTTAATGTGGTGAAGTAAGGGGAAGACCAAGACTATATATTGAACCTAGGTTTTTTTATTTTTAAATGCAGCAGTTAGTAACACTTTAAGCTTATATCTGACTTAAATTAAATATTTGTTTTGTGAGAGTGTGGTTGTACTGAAGCATTAGGGTGAGAGTGAGAGAAGTCTATGTGTTGTAAAAGTTTCACATAGTAATAATTTTTTGGTTTTCCGTTTAGACAATGGTCGTGGGTTTTCATCCGGTTCTAGAGTTTTCACGTTATATTCTTGTGTTGTGACTTTGCTTATTTTTCTTCTTCAACTCTGTTATTTCCTAATAATGGTATCAGAGCCTGGTTCAACGAATGGTACGGTGACCGTCTCCTTGTGTCGGTTCCGTTGTGGAGAAAGCATCATTGAATTTACAAACAAGTAAAAAGCTTCCGCTTGAAGGGAAGCACAATGAATTGATGGACTCACACTTAAGGGGGAATGTTGTATGTAACATATTGGATAAAAATGTGTAGGTTGAACACTTTATATGTGAGAGGCCCCATAAACCTATATGCCTTAAGATTTTGGGTAAGAGTATGGCGTTTCTCTCACGTATATGGTTGTTTTGGCTTTGATGCTAGCGGTCCCCCTAGCCCCCCTTATGAACCAACAATAGTATCAGAGCCCTGGTTAGACTTTATGGGGTGGCAAAAGTGGGATCCTAGTGTAGATTAGAAGTCAACATCCTAGTAGATGGGAGTCTCACAAAAGTTGGGAAGTGACATCCACAAATTCTGTGAAGGACATCAAAAACATAAGCTGACTAGGCTACATCATTCTGAGGGACCGAGAATCCACGTAAGCTTTTGTCTTATTATGTAAGCTATCTCTATCACTGCATTTGGCAGAGCAGTTATTTTGTCTTCGTTCGTCTAAGTGTAAAGGAGATCAGGAACGAAGAAAGCAATAGATAATTCCCATTTCAGCAAAGGAGATTCAAATTATTTTCCAACAGGATTATTCATATCAAGCAAAGGGCCAACATTCATGATTGAAGCTTCTCAACGACTCTATTTGCGCTGACACTCTTCTCCAATGTCTCTCAAATCACTGCCTATAAAAGGAGTTGAAGACCTGAAGAAGAAGTAACAAGACATTGCTATTTTTTAGTGCCAAAACTCTGTCAAGTCATATAGTGCAAAGCACTTAGGATTATTTTCAAAGTTTATATCTTAGAAATCCTAAAAAGTGAGTATGCTCATTTGTTCAGTTTACACTCACTAGTTAGAAAGAGTAGAAAATCAAATTAACTTGTTTGCAATTGGGGAAAACATTTTAGAAAGTCTCTTGCCTCCGTGCTTGGGCATATAAGTCTCTTGGTGAAACCTTGAGTATCTAGGAAGTCTCAGTCAGTTGTGATTGAGCAGGGTAAATTTTTAAGCAGTTGTGCTTAAGCAAGGGAAGTCTCTTGCATGGGTGCTTGAGCAAAATAAGTCTTTAGGTAGGGTCATAGAGCATAGAAGTCTCTTGTTGTGTGCTTGAGCGTTGATAAGTCTCTTGGTGTGTCCTTGAACAAATTGTAATCAAGATTGATTATAGTGAAATCCCTTGGAAGTGCAATGGGACTGAACTACTATAGTTTTGTAGGAGCAACCAGTATAAATTGGATTGTGCATTTCTTCTCTCTTTGAATCTTTATCTTTAATCTGCGCCTTATTTATTTCCGCTGCATTCAGACTCTGAGTTAGAATCTGCAACATTATATTCTGTCCAAATTTGTTGTTTACACTTAGAAGAAGAAATCAAAGAAAAGACTCATACAATTAAACCCCCCTTCTTGTGTGTTTTTCTCACCTTTACATGGTTCATGCTTTAGGCGCATGTGAGTGCGTTCCGAGGCCTAAATATTCGTTTTTCTATGTTTTTGGGTGTTAGCTTCCATATAAGATGTCATGGGACCTGGGAACATAATTTCTCCCTCTATAAAATCTTATGAGGCCTATTAAATCTTCATTCTTGATCTTCCAAAAGTCTTCACTAGTCTCCAGATGTTCTTGCTTTGCCGATTTGCATGATTTCTTCGTGAATTACATCAAAACACCCTAGAGTTGCTATGTTTCGGGAAGACAAGAGTTACATACTCAAATATAGAAAAAATTACAAATGTTCCAAAATAATAGGCAATTGTTCTAATACTCCTATGTTCTGCTGGTAAAACCTACTGAAATTGACTGAAAAATATGTTAAGAATAACGTAAGATGATCTGCCATCACAACCCCAAACTTAAATTGTTGCTTTTCCTCAAGTAATGAAAGAGAAACATACTTTATTCTTTGAGACATCCTCATCATCAGTGTGTGCACGATATTCGTTCAGAGACATGTTGTCAATCAGCTCTCTTACTTCATCTACTGTCTTGATCATCACGGTTCCTCCTGCAGAAGCATCTAGCCACATCATAGTGTCTGGTTTAATCCTGTAGTGAAGGCTTGCATGATGTCCATTTTTGAAAACTTGTGACATGGAAACCTATTCAATAGTAGTTTGAACCTTTCCCATGCATCATATAATACTTCACCATCTTGTTGCTTGAAGCTAGAAATCTCCTTCTTTCGCGCCAAGTATTTTGCAGTAGGGAAATACATGTCCAAGAACTCTCTCTTGATCTGATCCTAAGTCTCGATCGTACCACTTGGTAACGTGTCCAACAAATCCTTTGCCCGTCCTGGTAGATTGTGTTTCATGCATCCAAAAAGTGTGCTAAGTCAGAGTCAGGCACCCCCAACTGAGTTGATTGTGTTTTAGGCATCCAAAAAGTGTGCTAAGTGAGCGTTGCAATCTTCCGTCTCCTTACCTAAAAATTAGTTACATTTCAAATTCAACATAACACTATTCTTGATGTCCAACACTGATGGTCGAATTAGGCAAGTGTACCAAATTGTTTACCAAGTAGTAAAGTGATAAGCAGAGTATTGTATCTACAAGGATTGTCGTTTCGTCCAAACAATTTGCGTTACCTATTTTAAACAATAAAATAAAATAAAGGAGTTGAGGGTTAGAGAGTGCAACTTTCATATGTTTGCAATAGAGCAAGTTACATGTTTTGGTTGCAAAAATGTATTGGATTTACGTAACAGTCAAGTCTTATTCAAGTTAATTCACGTAAGGGCTATTTAAGTGATGAGTTCGTGGGACTTGCTAACCTAATCAGTTGTCAAGAGGCACCTGATGATTGCACAATGATTATTATGTGTGGGGTCTATACTATCTTGGTCGATTTAGGTATATCCCGCCGCTTGTTGAGTTGTACTTGTTGATCACACGGTGATCCTTACATGTGGGGTTTATCTCTGTCAAGGGTAACTGAAACATAAACTTAGGGTAGAGTTCCTAGATTTCCAAAGGTATGATGATCAATGTTCATGAAGGTTCTATCATCTATGAATCTTAGAAGTACATATCACACACACTCTCTCTCTCTCTCTCTTAGTAGTTCTACAAACAGTCAGCCATATCAGCTTCTACCTTACCAAGGGAAAGAGTGAAGTTATTGGGCTGATTTAAGTTGTGGAGTCATAAATTCCTTAATTACTAATTACTTACTTCTTGATTTCAGCAAATGTTACTCAATATTAGTTATGTCACCTTCTAAGTACTTACTATTAAGGGACACTCGCTTTTGGTTTGTTTCTCCTAGTTAATAATAAATTCCTAGATAGATATATATAAATATCAAGGTATAAATATCGATATTTGGCCATGTCACAACCTAAATGCCTAAACTAGGGTTATGCTATAGAGGAGACAAATCTTACGCACAACAGTAAAACTAAATAACGAAGATAAAATAACTGAGTAAAGACTTTGAATTAATTAAATATCCAACAAATAAAATAGAAGTTCATCTTAGAACCCCAGCCTAAAAAAATTTAGTTACACATGGTAACTAAAGACAAATGTCAAAAAGATAAATACATACCATATCAAAAGAGGCGATAACACCATAGCTTAAGAAGAAAAACAAGTCAAGCACAAACTCTTTATGAAAGTTGCTATAACACCATATCTTTTGGCATAATTGAAGGAGAAACCTGAATGAAGGAAAATTGGGAGAAATTCTTCTTAGTTGAACAACTTCCTGAAGAAAAGCCAGACATAAAATATCAACAGAGGAAAGAAAGGGAACAGAAAAACAAATGTTGAATCAGAGAATGACTTCCAAAAACTAGTTGAAGACATGCTGAAATTGGAAATATAGATACCACTCCTAAAACTAATTAAACTAGGCCCAGAATTGGTGAAGTTACTCAAAATTTCATTCGAAAAGAAGAGGAATAGCTGGCTGGGCAGCAGGGAATTTGTTAAAGAAGTTACAAATTTTCCCAAGTGAAAAAACCTCTAGATCGTAGAAGACCAAGGTTGTTTCAATCTCCCCGTTTCCATCAATGGAACCTATGTTGGAACAAAATGAGTTTAACAATGCCTCTTTAAGTTTTGATGATAACAAGGTATTAAAAGTTTAATTGGATATGATAATATTTGTTCAAGTGTGTATGACCATAGATTAAAATTTATAAGTCTTTGAACAAAGTATTGGTTATGGAAGAACAAATTAGAGCAAAGAAATTTTCAAGAGAATCTTAGTAGCAAGCCAGAGTCTGAAGACCATCCAGAAGCTAATTGTCAGAGTCTGAAGTTCATCAGAGTCTGAAGTGAAGAACCTGAAGTTAGTTAAAATGGATATTTGAAGACACCAATGTGCAAAAGGAATAAAAGACTGAAGTAATGGATTTTTCTGAGGAATTAGAAGGCATTGGATGCTTATCCACATAGAAAGGACAATAAAGGACAATAGTACAATTGTACAACCACTAATCCACTACTCCAACATTTCTTGCGCATAGTACAAGCTACAGTTGTGTCTCTGCTGGTTAATTCCCCATACAATGAATGGTTTTTAAATTATTTCCTCCAAGGACATTAACCATATCAAGCAACAAATCAATGTTGATTGATCAAGCTTCTATAATGACTCTTTGATACACTGACAACTCTAGAACGTCTCTTTCATACCTTTATATAAATTAATGATGACTTGAAGATTAGTAGAGACTCTACAACATTTAAATTGTGCCAAAAATCTGCTGAAATTGTTGTGCATCAAACACTTAGAATTTCTTAACAACTTTCATATCTTAGAAATTCATAAGTCTTAGAGTCTGAACTGTTTTGTATTGTGAACATCACTGATTGTATATCAAGTGTTCAACCCAAACTTATTTCTGTGTAATTTGTTTGTTTAGAAGTCTCTTGCTTTTGTGTTTGAGCATAGAAAATCTCTTGCTTGTGTACTTGAGTATTTGAAGTCTTTTACTTGTGTGCTTGAGCATTTGTAATCAGATTAGATTATAGTGAAAATCTCCTTGGAAGTGCAAGGGGGACTGAACTACACCCGAATTGTCGAAGGAACCAGGATAACTGGTTTGTGTCTTTCTCTTCTCTCTCTCTCTCTCTCTTATCTTTTTACCCGCTGCATTAGACTTTGAACATTTTTCTAGACTCTGAACTCTATCAGACTATGGACTTATTTTAAAAAGATTGGAGGGCTACACCTACAATCAAGCAACGCCATAATAGGATTTGTAGGTGTTTTAAAAACCCAAGTAGATGGGATTTTCAAAGATGTACATGAAATTTCTTTTCCTACACATATGATAATTATGGAGATGACAAGTTAACAAGAGTGTTCCCTACTTTTCGGAAGATCATTCCTTTCTATTGCTCAAGTGCTCATAGATGTGGAGAATGAAGGTGAAAAAAAACACAAGAAGGGGGGGGGGGTTGAATTGTGTTCTCAAAAACTTTTTCGTTCCTTACGTT
>Ga0228710_1004664_pt1 | contig 21586 bp, 14 predicted proteins | sample MedpolnodulmetaG_FD_177995 | JGI IMG/M metagenome (GOLD analysis project Ga0228710, IMG submission 177995) | Root nodule microbial communities from Medicago polymorpha collected in Santa Monica, California, United States - pink nodules | ecosystem: Host-associated > Plants > Roots > Nodule... | reverse complement strand
ATATATATATATATATATATATATATATATATATATATATATATATATATATATATATATATATATATATATATAAATAAAACTCATTAACTTAAATTTATTAATTTAACATATCTTTCATATATTTTATTATTAAATAAAATTTTTCACAAAAATTTTACTTGTTCGTTTAAAGAGTACAAATTAAATCTGACTTCTTCAAAAAAAAGACCACGGATTAAAATCCACTTTAATAATAATAAAAAGAAGGGTACAAAGAATACCCAAGGACAGCATAAACGAAAAATATTTTGTTTCGAATTTGATTCACTGAATTAACAAGATATTTTATTTGAGAGGGAATTAGCATGATCTTTATTGGCGTCCAGTCGAAAACATAAAATTTATTCGAAAAACGTACGTAGTTAATTATGATAAAGGGTATATATGTATTTTAGATAAAATAATAAGGGTAATTATCGAAGAAAAAATAATAAGTTATAAGCTCAAACGTTACTTGGAATAGCGTCTGAAAAATAGCTTATAAGTTCGTGAAATAAGCTATAAACACGTGGTGAAAAACCATTACCAAACAGTTTTTTTGGACATATGAGCTTATAAGCTATTCGCTATAAGCTAATTTGTTTTTTGACAAACAGACCCTTATTAAAAAAAAGGCTTAATAACAGTTTTCGCTTCCTAACTTTCACAAAGTTGCAATTTTGACCCCTAAAAAAAATACAAAACCGCCCCCTAAGTTTTGCAACCGTAGCAGCTTTGGCCCCCGAGACAAAAAAAATAAAAAATATAACACGTGGTACCTCACTTAGGGTGCCACATCAGCGTAGACCGAGTCAAAGTTGGCTTTGGAGGCCAAAACTGTTACATGTGCAAAATTTAGGGAGCGGTTTTGTAGTTTTTTATTAGAGGGCCAAAATCACAACTTTGAGAAAGTTATAGGGCTAAAACTGCTATTAAGAAAAAAAAATTGTTGAGTTACCTTCATGGAGTTTTGGGAATAATATAATTTGCATGCCTAAATATTATGATGCCCCCATTGAAATTTAATTCTAAAAGTTCAATGATTTAGGAGGCTATTTGCTTCCCAATGACTTTTATTTTCGTGGAAAACATAAACAAATTCAATGTAAACGTCGGTTGGTGTTCCGCTCAATGTTTAATGTTGTATATTTTTATATTAATTACTCTTTGTTAGTGGCAAGTATTTGTGTTGGTTCATTCGATTATTTGCCTGCCATACAAAGTGGGTTACCAATGTTTTAAAACTACATAAATTTGGTGTATGTATTATCATGTGAACAACGTATCTTTAAATGTGTAACATTAAAAAATCTACATATATACTTTTTTTTAATTTAAAGATGTTTAGTGATACATGTTTATTTTGTTTTACAATATTTTTTAACACTGTGTAATTTTTTGGACATCAATTTGGTTTTAATATATAATAAATTAGTTCAGTTTATAAGACCGTGCGGTGTACGGGTCGACAATCTAGTACCTAAGATTTTTGAAGTATGTCAGACTTAGGTTTAACAAAGTCCAACTCGACCTAACCCATTTCTACCCTAATTATACCTGACTCGAAAGATTAATTTCTTTAACCGTTAGTAGAGATATCTCATTCACACAAATACTATTCATGTTCCTAAAAATGCTTTTTCCTAAAAAAAAGTTCTGAGATTCAAAAATTCAAACTTTCCCTTAACCCAATGAAAACTTTAACTTAACAATTTATAAGCATTAAGACTAAAACCAATTAAGGAAAAGAAAAATGAAAATGAACACTCAATTGAACACCCAAAAAGAAATGCTAGACAGAAGCATCAATGACAATGAGGCCCGTTATCATAAATTAAAGTAATTTCGACAACATCACATTATATCAAAACAAATAGCTTCACCTACCAAATCAAATTGGTCAACAAAATGATTTCAATCACCTTATCCACTTATTAATACTACTTAGCTTAAAAAAGTAATCAAAAGGTACTAACAGTCATTGACATCACACATGATATTTCCCTTGGATTCCAAATACGTTTCATGTTGTACACATAGTAAAAGATAATCAATTGATTCAAAAAGAATTAACTTTATCTATTACTCCTATTAAAAATTTAAGAATAATGTAAAGTGATAGGGAAAGGTGAATGGTAAAAACCATCATTGCAAGTGAAAAAAGAAACAAACAAATATACCTTAATATTTTCTTTTCAATTAATCCTATCTTTAGAAGGAAAAATAATAATATTAAAATCATGAATGAGATGAAAAATAAAATACATATAAACCTATTGAGCTACCAAAGCTCAACTTTTGCTTTCTAATTGACCAACCAATAAAGGGTTCAAAGATATAAAATCAATCTTTTTAACCCATGTACTAAAATATAAACAAAGGACTATTATGTCATTGGATGCTTCCAACACCCAAGACATAATCAATAGTTGAATTACTCTAGAAGGTAGAATCCAAAGCTTAAATAATTAGATTCTACCCTATGCTGAATACATGAATGAATATGATCTTCCCTACATCTATTTAAAAAAAAAAAAAAAAATCCTATTTTCCTAAAAAAGACACTTATGATGATCATGATGATGATGGTGAATTTTTTTTTCATGATGAATTGAGAATGTTGTTAAGGTTGGTTAGCCTTGTAACTTGTAAGTCACCATGATCAAGATGTAGAATGTTGTTGTTCAGTATCTGTTCCAGAGGCTTGTGAAGTACCAACCCTTGTTACTGCCACAGGTGCTGCTATTGTAGTAGTTGTGGTTGCAGTTACTGTTGCTGAAAATTGTTACAATTTAGTCTTCAATACAAAGTTAAAATGATTAAATTACTAAATTAATCTCTCAGATTATAGCGGTAAATATTTGATATTAATGAAATTTCAAAACAATCTTCAAAATTGAAAATTCTTGATCACATTAGTCCTTTCAGGTCGGTCGATTTACTTTTTAAGTATATTTTTTCTAGAAGGGACTAATATGATTGTTGAATTCCTTTTAGCAATCGTTTTGAAATACGTAGCCTTACAATGAATACATAATGAACTATTCTTTCGCTTTTTTACTTTCGCTTTTTACTGAATTAATCATTTTGAAATTTCGTGATCAAATTTTCTATGCCTAATTTTTAATACTAAATTAATTAGTGATTCTAACTCCATTTTGAAATAGAATTGCTCAACAATGAAGATACATTATAAAAAATAAAAAAAATAAATACCATTTTGTATTAGACTTATTACCAGCACTAATGGTTGGGATTGGAACTGAAGAAGGGGTCAATATTCCTTGTGACCCATAATGCTGAGGCAAAACTGGAATTTGTGTCATTTGTGGGTATTGAACTCCAAAACCATGACCATGGATATTTTGTGCATATTGACCATAGTAAGGGTACATATTTTGGACCAAACCCATTGCCCCAGAAGCTCCAACAGATGGGTAGTAAGGTGAATATTGTTGAACTCCATAGACATTGTAATAGTTCTGAAATAGTTTACACAAAAGAGTATACAACAATAAATAATAATGCATCAAAATATATAATTTATGTACTTACTTCTACTGCTAAGTGTATGTTTGAAATCACTACGAAATGATCACGCCACCGTTGTTTAACTGATTCTTTAAAATATAGTTTTTATCGAATTAATCACATACATGTTTGGATTGATAGTCAAATTCACATAATTACGATGAATCAACGTGATTTTGACAAAGATACACTTTAAGATTTCTACAAAATTAATGTATCATCGTGATTCTGCCAATTTTACTGTTAATCCAAACATGTGGAATTTATTACATCAACACTTACCGCAGGATACAATGTGTCTTGTGAATATCCAGAATATCTGTCAGATAAATATCATAGAATTGACATCAAAGAAAAGGACATAAAATGGAAATAAAAATGTTCGTAGAAAATAACAAGCTCAACATAAAAATTATCATAACATAAAAGTTACCCATACGCTGAATAAGGAAATGTGTACTGCCTAGTGGGTTGATGGAAAACTGTGGATGAAGAACCATGATAAGGAACTGATGGTACCACTCCATGTGGAGGCCTAAACCTTCCTGCACCATTTCAATTTTTATTTTAAAAAATCTTAAAAAATATATAATCATATATTTTTTTTCAACAAATAAATTAGTAAATAAATAATCAACCATAAAAAGTGGTAGTTTCTTTAATAAAAAAAGGCGGTAGCTTTTAGCCTAGATGAATCAAATTGATATGTTGAAATTGCTGTTAATAAAGAACACAATACACTTTTTTTTTTTAAATAAAAAATTGAAATTTTACTATAAATTTGATCATAGTATAACATGTAAAAAAAGAAAGAAATAAAAGAAAATGGTATAAGAATTAAAACCATGCTGAAGAGTTAGTGATCGATTCTTGTTAGCACCAAGAGAAGCAATATTGCAATTTGCTCTTCTTCCATCAATAACTGGAGATGGATTCTGACATGCTCTTATAGCTGCCTCTGGATCCTTAAATGTCACCTATAAAAACAAAAAAAATTACAAAATCATTGTCTAAGATCATATAAATATATAACTAAAAATGAAATATGTAAGCAAATATAAACTATGCACAAATGTGAGAAGCATATAGTAAAATAAATATAAGGAAAAGAAAAATGGACTTACAAAACCATAACCTTTAGATCTCCCAGTATACTTATCTGTGATAACAACAGCTTCTAAGATCTCTCCAAATTGTTCAAAATACATTCTCATTGTTTCCCTTTGAGTTTCCCAAGCTAACCCTCCAACAAATAATTTGGTAAATGTTGTGTCATTATATTGGTCTTGATTGTTACCACTCACCATATGAGGTTGTCTTTGTTGAGACATTGAGAAAAAAACACACAACAAAAAAGAAAAACAAACAAACAAACACAAAAACCAAAGACAATATGAGAGAATGAAGAGTGAAAAAGAAAAGGGTTAATAAAGAGTGAAAAAAATATAAAGACACTATTTCTATTGTATCTTCTAAAAACACATCAATGATGAAAACACTCGTGCATTCATGATTTTGTTTTGTGCTATTATTGCTACTTTTGTACATTCAAAACAACAACCTCATCCTAAGATTCCACAACATTGGCACCCTTAACAGAAAGGAAATCATTACTGTCAAAGCAATGAAAGGAATAAGAGAAGACCCTCTTGATGAAAATATTTATGTACGTACAAAAGAACATTGCTTGGTTGATGGGGGTGTCAAGAGTAAAAAAGAGAGTGTAATATTAAAATAATAGACAAAAAGCTGCTTGTGGGGTACCCCACACAACAAATTGTAGATGCTGTATCCAATGAAGTGTCAAAGACCACAAGACCAACCTTTCTTGTTGTAATCCACTTTCTCTATTTCTATATTATCATACTCTTTCCTTCCCTTTCAAATATAAACAAAAAACTAATTTATTAGATTATTAATGTATTTTGTATTATAAATTAAATACATCAATTATTTAATGAATCAAAAACAAAATATTTGTTTATATATAAGATTAGATATATCATCGATCACTATTATAAAAAAAATGTTTTAGGATTATTGAATAACTAATATATCTTATCTATATTATATATAAGATTCATCACTTATTTCAATGAATCTAAAAAATTATTTATTTTTTCTTTCAAATATTTTTATTTTTATTTTTTTATTTATAACGGTGACGGAAGGGTGTAGAGTACTGAACATTAATAATGATTAATTTATATGGTGAGGTGGATGGAATCAAGCCATTTTGATCTCTATTCGACCTAATCTTCTTTTCCAAATTGATAGGCTCCAACCTGTCTTCCAAGTCAATGACATTGTTGTGCAGCACTCAAAAGGCAACCAAATTATGACCTCGGAATCTCAGAAATTAAACAGCATATTAAAAAAAAATTAAACAAAATGTTACAAAAATTAAACAAAATCTTGCAAAAATTTAACATATTTTTAATAAAAAAAATCCAAAGATGCTGTGTAATCAAAGTGAATTTGTTTGCATAACAAAGGCTGTGATCAGCTAGTGCTACTGCCTACTACACCTTGGGAAGGATTCTATGAAGTCAAAAAGTGATTGTGTGGAGGTTTTAACTTTTAACCGTTGATAATAATTTGATACTTGATACTATTAAGCAAATTTTTTTTTTTTAGGGATTAAGCAAATAATTATAACACAACTTATTAAGCATTTCAATGTGAAATTTCTATTTAAGTTCCTTAACATGTGTCTTAGGACACAAGTTAACAAAATCTTTAATACCATTAATTTAGAATATGAACTGTCCGATCTTTTTACAAATAGAGTAGTGATCTTTGTAAAACTGATGTACTTTTGATTGAATGCTTGTTGGGTATTCAGCACGAGCCAAATATTCAACGCTGACAAGTTTAATTATATCAAAGTATGTAATTTTTTAAAATTATTATCAATGTCGACATCCGTGCGTGTCTGATGAATGATGTCTGTATTTAATTAATACACTATTGATAATAATCTAATGGTTAAGATCATTTGTGAATTTTAAGATATGAGCCATCTGTTCTCATGTAAATAGGTGGTGGTTTGCCCAAATGTGTGACAGTAGGAAACTGTGACAGCAGACAATCTAACTAAATCCTACAGCTTGTTTTGGTTAATGACTGTTTAATTAATTGACTAATGTTGCTGCATGCCTAGAAAGGAAAAAGAGAAACTTCTTTTATATAAAATATATTTGCTAAGTTTAATAAAAGGAGTAAGAATTCTGTATCATAACATACTTTAGTTATGGTCCTCTCTTCTTCTGCTACTTTTGTCACAGTGTCACGTTGCTGGTTAACAATGAGAGCTACATCCATTCTCCTACTGGCAAAATGCAAGGCAAAAGTAGAACACATGTATTTACAGCTAATCTTGCTATAAAGTAAAAACAGCAACAAAAAACTAGTTGGTACCTAACTACATTTTAGAAAGAAGGAAAAGGGAGGACCATGGAATATTCCATACGTGGGAAATCCCGCATTTGATGTATTCATGTATTGCAAAGCGTCTGATCGAAATCAGATGACTCAAATTTTAATCACACGTTTTAACTTTGATTATGCAGCTAAAATATATGTTATTTGATTTTGATTAGACATTGCAAAATGTCAATAAATTTTGGTTCGAAGATGATTTTATATTTTTTTTAACAAAGGTTCTGAGATGATTAAATATATTTTGACCGAATTATTTGGGTTGAAAGTAAGTCAAAGGTAAATTTATTTACGTTTGAATACATTCACCAAACCATGATTTTTATCAATTTATGTTTGGACAGTTTGGTTCATTATTGCTTGTGCGTGTATATATGTCAATAAATTTGAGATTTGTTCTATGTTACCACAAAAACTAAAAATATTAGCTTTTAGGTATAATTTGGGTCTGGAATCGATTTTAAAATTGGAAGCGAAACATAACAATTTATGTTCGAATCATGTTTGATTAACTCAAACGTGATTTTGGGGTGTACAAATGTGGAACTAAACATAGGATGAGTGATCCAATATTGATCTGACTATGATTATAACAATTCCAAATCTATTACATACAAGTCTGTCACATATTTCCCTTTATCATCTGAATGTTATTTGATGTTCTGTGCTTTACCTAGATTTTTCAGCTGTCTTAATTTATCAGTAACAATGGTTACATAATAAGGTAATTTTGGGAAAGGGAAATCAGAAATGTGTTAACATTTGAAGGGACATCATGTTTTACTGAAATGTTGTACATGCTCAGCTTTCTAGCATAAGCGAGTGGGAAAATTCAAAAATGGAGTAATTCTTATTCGATTCATCACTAGTTTTTATTTATTATAGTCTGGTTTTTTCAACATTTGAAGGTGATCACTCTGCACCTTTGCTATTATTTGTTGGAATGCAAGGAGTGTTAAAAGTGTGAATTAAAAAATTGTTAAGTCAATTTTCCTAATAATCGCTTATTTATGGGGTGATATCAAACTGTTGATTTTGTAACTGTCAAACGATTCTAATCAAGATGTAATTTTTTGTCTACCCTATATGCATCTAGTAGCTAGATTACCCGTTATCTAATTCCTCTCATGAACTTTATTGATCAAGAGTTTCGTCAAAGATACTGAGGAATATAATTTACAACCTCTTCATAGGCGTCCTCAGTTGAAGGAATCTATCTACATAGGATGGAAGATGCCGCAAGAAGGTTGGATCAAGCTGAATAGTGATGGCGCTTGCAAGGATGGGGCAAAGATCACTGGTTGTGGGGGTCTTTTTCGTGACTTAGACGGTAGATGGATTAAAGGTTACACTAAGAAGATTGGTGCGTGTGATGCCTTACATGCTGAGATGTGGGGGTTGTATTTGGGATTGGACATGGCTTGGAGAGAGCATTTTTTCTCATCTAATTGTGGAGAGCGACTCAAAGATTTTGATCAACATGATTTCTGACCATTTCCATTTCAACGGAAATATCCCCGTTTTAGTCCAGCGTATCCAAAAGCTTCTAAAGATGAGATGACATGTGAAAATTAAGTGAATGAAATATAAGTGCTAATTTGCTTGCAAACATTAGCATTACTAAGGATCATTTGAATTTGCTTGTTTTGGAGATTCCTCCTATTGAGCTTCAAAGACTCATGCTTGATGATGTTTATGAGGTTTATATGTCTAGGAATGTCCGTTTAGTCTAGTTTTTTTTCTTCTATTTGGGCTCTTCCCCCTCCTGTACCAAAAAAAATAATTTATGCTTGATATAACCCACATCACTCCCATCCTTCTTTTGAGTTGATCCTACTTATATGTTACTAACTAGTTTTTTTTTTTGAAGGGATGTTACTTTAAGTCTTTGTACAGTTGATGGTGTTGAAGGTCAAAGTCTTATACACAGTTGAATGGATGTTACTTTAAGTCTTTCATGAACCAAACCATGAACTGGGCTAGCCATGCCCAATTTGGCACATGAGCTTCTTTCATTTTCCTCTATATTAGAAACACGAACCTTTTTACATTAAATCACAATACTGTTTTAGCTCTTTGCCTCGCCCATTGGCTGCATTAAAATGATAAGCTTACTCTTTGATTAAAGAGAGACAAGTATTGACAGCAATATTTCTGCATCAATAGAGAATGTCATCATCAACATGCCTTGCAACCAAAATATACATATGATTAAAGTTCATTGATTCAGTTATATTTATCAGGGTCAAAGTTGAAGGCAGACTCTACCCCACAAGTGAAGACATAATTAGATTTTGATGACCTCTAATTAAGAACTTAAAAACAACAAAATTTAAAAGCAGTAGTTTAACCTCCATGAATCACAATATTATATATATAAAAAAATATTTCAAAGAAAACAACATGTTGTGGGAGAAGTAGACTGCCATTCCATGCTAGAATGCAACATTTATGAAGCATAGACACTCCTCGGTTACCTAGCCAAAATGTTTGCTTTTATTGTGTCTTTTCTCTTTTGAATCGAGTTTCTGTCCTAACAGTTACCTAGCCAAGATCACGGTGAGAGAGCTTAAAAAGTGGCCAATTACATTATTTATGGTTGTGTTGTTCAACTAGAGGCGGAGTTAGGGGTGCAGGGTGTGGGGTCCAGCCATTGCCACATGACCATCATACATTTGACAAAATGGAAGGTTGCATGTGATGATAATTAGCAAAGTGCATGGTGTAGTGTATGAGTAACACATGTTGTAGTGCATGCAATGCAAGTGACACATGGTGTGGTGCATGCATTGCAAGGGACACTTGGTATTTTGCATGAAAGGCAAATGACAAGTGTCTTCATGCATGTAAGACAACTTTAGCTTGCCTCTCTTATAAATAGGACCATGAACAAGCATTCACAACACACCACAAGAGAAGAATAACTAGAGAAAGAGAGCCTTGCTCAAAAGAGAAAAGTTATTCTCATAGAGTTTTCTTGTGAGAGAAATAGTGTGCCAATTTGTGAGAGTGTTCCTTACAAATTAAGAGACATATTGTAGTGAGATCCACGTGAGGGTGAAGTTGTTGTATTCACATTATCATTATAGTGAAAGTTTAAGAGGCCCAAGGGTCCTGTTGTTTTTCCTTTCTCACATTGAGAATGTTTTCCACACTAAAATTATCTGTGTCATTACGTTTATTTTTCACGTTTCCACTAGTGTCTACTTTAAGTTCATGAAGGAGGGAAATTATGGAGGTAACATTGGGGGTGCCATGGCCTCCCCAAAGTTTAAAAAAATATTCATTTTTAATAGGTATATATACACATTTTTAACTAAATGTTATGTTATATATACTAACGTTTGCATAACAAATCATGCCTTTACACTCTAACAAAGCGGTTAAGCGTATCACCTTATAGTATCGAACCATGATTAGGGGAGCAACAAAAAAACCACTTGACTACAACTTTAATTGTTGTTATTTTTGTCATAATATATATTTTTGTTATTTTTGTTCAACCCTTGTTTAAAATCTAATTTGTACTCTTTTGTGATACAAGAGTTGTCATCAAAATTCAACTATCATGGAGGAAAAAGAGAATAATGAGGAACCCAGACAAGGATATCAATCGAGATTTATTTTCAAGAGATGTGAGAATTGAACATTCATTGTCTCAAGAAACTAGCTCACTAGGTGGTCTGCGTGATAGCTAATGTTGCTACCATCACGATCACGGCAAATAAAATCAAACAAAGTTCTTAAGTCACATTTATAAGCAAATTCAGGAAAAATTAAGTTCTTAACATCTAAGAAACCTCTTATCAAACAATCAATGGCGTGCACCCTTTGCTGAAAACAACAATGCAGATTCTATTATGTTATAACCTTGTGGCAAAATAAAGAACAATGTTTATAATTTTTTTTGGGCATAATTATTTAAAAAAAAAAAAACGGGTATCACGCAGTGTGTAAATCTAATTAAAATTTTATTTATAAGAAATTTTGTAGGACTATTTTACAGTATTTTTTTTACAAGAGTTGTCTCGTATTTTTAGAGTACGTTTTGAAACATACAATTCATCGAAGAACTGAAATCCACTCACACTATATCTTAGGTAGTTCTTTTTAGGCCTCCTCAATGTCTCTTTAGAGCCGCTACAAAATTAGGAAGATAAGGCACAAAGGACTTTTTATTTTATTATAACAACTCCAATAGATAACTACCAAATGACATTTTTGGAGCCAAAAGATATATTGAGGTGGTCTATAAAGAAATCATCCTCTGCCTTTACATAGCAATAAAGCCCAATTCAAATAGACTAACTAAGCCTAAAACTTATGGGCTTCCAATTTCAAACCTTTAGGCTTAGGATTTAATTTTAGGAATTATTATTAAAACCCCCACTCTCCAAATGAAGTATTTGATATCAACTACAATATTTGTTTTGGTAAATCAAAAGTATCATATGCGCACAATTGGAGAGAGTGACTGAGTTTAAGGGGTTGATATGTTTCAACATATATTTTTCCATACACATCAATCATGGACCGAGTCCTAAATTAAATGGTGAAGAGACTCAAGTATCTATCACTTATATAAAACAAAACAAAATTAGTAGAAACACAACATTCTCAAACCCTAGCCGTCTCCCCTTTCTTCTTCTTCTTCTTCTTCTTCTTCTTTTTAGAGGGGTGATTTAGGGTTAATTTTGACCCAAAAATCACCCCTCCGAATTGTTTTTCCTTCTATCCTAATTGAATAACTGATTTCACATATTTTCTGTTTTTTCCGTTTGTTTTTGTGATTTCGTCGTCTCTGAACGACTCTGTTTGTTTTGATTTTTCGTCTTTGTGCGGTGTGTTTTTTATTTTCCGTCTTAGTGCGGTGTTTATTTGATTTAGGTTGAAAGATTAGCTCTGAGCAAGTGCAGATCCGATCAATGACAATGACTTTGGCGTCGTAAACGTTGCAGATCCGGAGACATGAGTATTCCAGAGACATAAATATAGTCATATTAGTCATATTTGTAGGCAGAGGTACTTTACCGTTTTATGCTATTAAAATGGATGTTGTGAGTTTGTTCACAGATTCATCTTTTTTGTTTTTAGCGAATTTAGATTTGTATTGTATCGATGTACTCTATCAATTCGAATGAATTTGTTAAAAAAAAAAAAAGTATCTATCACTTATATCACATGATGTTGGTATATCAACCTTTATTGATCCATTATATACACACATGAAAAATAAACCATTGAACTATTATTACAATTTACGACGGGGATTAGATTCCTTTTACACCAGTGAGCATTTGTGACATGCCATTTTTTTAAGAGAAATGATATTTTGACAACCATTTTGTGACAACCTATGTGACAATTTTATCTTTCATACTCACATTATTTTTTTACTTTCTCTCTCTATTAATTTGGTTTCCTTGTCACTATCTACTTTCCTTTGTAAATTAGTGGTTGTCACAAAAGTTGTCACTCAAATGGTTGTTCAAATAACACACCTCTTTTTTTAAGGGGTTGCAACATGCAATTAAAGACCCTCGTTAAAGTGTTATGCACAATTTGATTTGTGAAAATAGGCCAAATACCATCCGCAATTCTTTGAGTTAGATATTTGTAACAAGTTAGTTATTTAAGTTTTTTTTTTGTTGCAATAAGTTGATCCTTTAAGTCAATTTTTTTTCCATCACTACCCTCTTTTCATCAATTTCGATTAAAAATTGCTTACTTGGGCGCTTAATGCTTTGTTGGTGTGTCCAACTTCACTACTATCAAAATTAAGGTTTACCGGTGTCTTCTTCAAAAAAAAGGTTTATCGGTGTATTATTTAGTCTTAGTTTGAAACGAAATTGATCTATAGCTTGATTTATAATATTGTTTATGGTATATTTATTTGTAAAGTTAGGTTTGAATTAGGAAACAAAAAGGACAAAATGAATATTAGTAATCATATTTTGTGTCATAAACATTTTTTTACACCGGCCACCTCAATTTTAAATGGTAAGGCACATTTTAACGAAGTTGGGTAAAAAATGGTAACAATGTAAATATTGTATGACTTAAAAGATCAATTCGTGACAAAAAGAAAAATTAAAGGACTGATTTGTTACAACAAAAGGTTAAAGGACTAATTTATTACGAATATTTTAATTAAAGGACCGCATGAAGTATTTGGCTGTGAGAATATTCAACTATTTAAAACAAATTTTGTTTTAAATTTTTAAGTTTGGGCATATATCCCCCCAAAAAAAAAAGTTTGGATATATATGTTGAAAGAATTTGAGATAACTCGTTTAGGAGAACCATCCTATTTTCAAGGTATAGAATTCAAAAGAGCTAAAGATGGAATTGTGATGCATCAAAGCAAATATGCTTCTGTATACTAAGAAAATTTATTATGCAGCATTGTAATCTAGTTAAAACTCCAAATGAAACTAGCATGAAGCTTGAAAAAGATGGAAAATGAAAAAGAAGTGAATGCTATAATATATAAGGGAATAATAGGCTTCCTAAGATACTTGTGTAGCACAAGGCCAAACTTAACATTTTGTGTTGATTGATAAGAAGATTAATGGAGAGGCTTAGAATATCTAACTTATAGGGTCGTTTCTACGAATCTGGAGGCTCGGCTATGTAAATGAAAAGAGATCCGTAAAAAATACGAATGTATTTTTTTTAAAGAACAATGTTCTATTTAAATTTTTTAAAAGATAAATACAAGGTGTCGTATATATGCGGTACACCTAAAGGTGAAAATCACTACCGTATACACAAGGAACCTCAAACCACCCTCCCAAAAAAACACCCATCTAACACTTAGTAGTACTATTGGGCTATAATTTTTTTTTGAGGCCCATACCTTGGGGAGACCCAGTTTCATTGAGCAGTTTGCACACCCCAAGGTCCGACCTGCTTACTTATTATAGCTACAAAGAGGAAAATGACATGTGTGAAAGCAAACATTGAATTTTGGAGTTTTATTTCCAACTCAGAAAGATGGCGAGAGCAAGGATGATTGACTACTCAGATTCAGATTGGTGTGGAGACAAAGACGACAAAAAAAAAGCATTGTAGGATATTGTTTCATCTTAGGCAAGGCACCAATCTCTTGGTGTTCTGAAAAGGAACCTCTAGTGGCTTTATCTACTTGTGCGTCATAGTACATTGCTGCTGCAATGAGTGATTGCGTCAAGCTGCTTGGTTTGATTCACTAATGTTGGAACTGGGGATCAAAGAAGAAGAAGTTGTGATATTAATGGTTGATAATAAATCTATCATTAATCTAGCCAAACATCTTATAACACATGGTAAAAGCAAACACATTGAAACAAGGTTTCACTTTCTTAGAGAGCAAGTTACCAAGGGAAAGTTAGTTTTGGAGCATTGCAAGACAAAAGTTCAAATAGCAGATGTCATGACAAAGTCATTGAAGATTGAAACATTTGAAAGATTGAGAAGCATGATAGGCATAGTAAATTCAACAAACATGAATTAAGGAAGAGTGTTAGAAGTTGGTTAATTCGGTTTGTAAAGTTAGTTAATTAGAATAGTTTGCAGTAAAGTTTGTTTGAGCGTTAACTTGTAACTCAAGCAATGTGTAGTTTATAAATAGACAAACTCATGTATGTGTTTGTAACAAGAAAAATCCAATATACAATTCAGTTTATTTTCTCCCAAAACTCTCTCTATTCATTTCCCTCTCTTCTCTCCCAAATCATAATATCATAACCCTTTCTTTCAACACATTTAACTCAATTTCAACCATTGGATAAATCAACCGCCGAAAAGAATTGCATGTCAAGTGCATTGGTTTTAATTTTTAAATATCATTTGTTTAGTTTACAATCCTTATAAATTTTGGTGTTGTAATGAGTTTTTTTTTTTTTTTGAAGGAAGTGTTGTAATGAGTTGGTTAATTCCTTTTGCTTGTATACATAAAAATTCAACTGCTGAATATATTGAATCATAAATAGCTGTTTTTTTCAATTGGATTTAACTCGGAAATTGTTAAAGGTTGGATTTAACTTAGAAATTCTTAATTTTTTTTTAGCATGAAATTCTTCAAAGTTTTTTTTTTTTGAAGGGATGAAATTCTTAAAGTTGACACGCAGGTTATGTGTACAATATATATGTATCCAACTCCACTAGTGATTAGACAGAAGAACCTACGTACGACAGAGGAAAAAAGGAAGCACACTCATAAAGGTAAAAAAACAAACAAATCTCGACATCTTTTTGTTCTCGTTTCTGTTTTGATAAAGACATACATTAATGTTTAATCCATTTACACTTAATCACTACTTCATTTTTTTTTTTGGAGGGGTTTATCATACTTCATGTTTCGCAAATGTATGGCTAAAATCATGTAATATGATATGGTCCCTAAAAAAATATGATATGATATATAACATTTCCTTTTGCTTGCCTCTTCAAAAAAAAACATCTCCTTTTGCTTATGTGTATTCCTTGTTTTATCTTTTTGTTGTTTATTTCGGGTACATACGTACGTACGTGTTCCTTTATCGGCACATGGAAATTCGATGTATATAATTACAAACATAAACCTTATAATACGTTTCTATATTTTAATCCACTCATTTCTATATATCATCATCAGAAAACCCCATATCCACCTACAACTAAGTTCCAATGCTTTCCTTTCGAAAAATAAAGTTCCAATCGTAGATTTGTTTTAAGCCCTTAATTATTTTTAGTTCATGATAATATAAAATTAATTTTTTTTTTGTTTGAAAGATTCAATTTTTTGTATTTTTATGTCGTGTGTTACAGATTAGGGCATGCAGTTGAAATACAGACATAATAGTCAAAGATTTGGACAGTAGTATAGTGCTATAACTGTATACAAAGGACAATTATACAGTGCTTGCTTGGCTACATTTCAACCAGAGGGTTTGTGGTTACCAAGTGGCCCTAAGAGTGTGTTGGAGGGGAGCCTACACAAGTCTCCGTTTTTTAAGGGCACCAATATATTTTTTTGTTTTGTTTGCTTAGTATCAATATGAAATTATATATACTGATCTGCATATGCATATCTAATAAAAAGCTATACTCATATTAAAATAATGCGAGCTTAATAATATGGGAGGACAAGGATATGATATAAAGATCAAATATGATAAGAAAATACCAAGGTGCACACAAAAAATCATTAGATATAATTGTACGCACAATGTGGTTGTCATAGTGTAAATGCGAGAATATTGTAGAGGGATACCCAAATAAAACTTATTTGAGATGATGAATCAATTATTTTGAAGTGTTTATGAAGATCTGAGCAGCGGTGAACCACATAGTTCTTTGTGTTCTATATTGTTGTGTAAGAAGTGTGTGTTAGAAGTCACGCATTGAATGGAAAAGTTAATATTGAGTAATTTATAAGTGAAAGGGTTAATAAGCCTATAAGATTTAGAGTTAAAATGTCGTGTTTAACTCATTTATGTGGTTGCTCTTGACTTAATATGAACGACCTTCCATCAATGTTGCTCTCTCCATCAATTATTTACTCTTTGATGACAAGAAATCATTAAGGGTTTTTAGTGTCGTCTTTTTAGAGTAAAATTAGTTAGTTTACATATGTTTTAGTCAAATTTTGTAAAGTAATCATTCAAAAAGTCACGAAAGAGCGACAATGGGTAAAAAGACCTTAACACATAACAAAATCACCCAAACTAGACAACTCTGTGACTGTACTATGTTTATTACAAATTTTATCATGTTAACTCTTGGGGTATAGTCATTATTAACATTTCGCTGAGAAGAACTGGGACAAGGAATGAAGAAAACCAGAAAGATCAATTATTGCCTAACTCGTGTAGTTTGTTGTAAGCCACGTGTTGTGATATTGAAGGAATCATAAGTGTTTCGTGACTACCTCACTCGTGTCACAAACTACAAGTTTCACATCGTGAGATATAAAAGAATTTTGAAGTGGTTCAATAGTGTCTAAGTCGCATCACTTACTAGAAAGGTGGAGTGCAGATAGTAATAATAATTGGACTGACCTATCTAGAATATTATGTTCCTTAGAAATTAAGTCAGAACATGCTTATAAATACAAGAGGCAAGCAACACAAGAAGGCATCTATCATAGGAGAATCTAAGAAACATAAATTACGGTTTTGGAGAAACCTCAAGAGGAGACAACTTCGGATATGAAAGGATGATGAATCAATTAGCAACACCATCGTGATTATATTAATTATTCTTCTCTCTATGTCTAGTTAAATTCTCTTTGATTAGGTCAAGTAGCGGATCTTCTCTGTAATTGCTTATCATGTAACTTTAAACGACTTTATGAATATTTAGTCGAAAACTTTGCTATTTAATCTGGTTAATCTTGTTCTCAATGCTTTTTATGTGCTCAATGAGTACTAACCCTAACTTTGTTCCATAAACCGAGTTTAGGTAATGATTATCAATCCTAACTTTGTTGGCTTTGTCTATTTTAACTGTTCAATTATTGATTAAATTTAGACATATACTAACGATAATTGTTACTTACTTTGGTGTTCCTAAACCTTCAATTAGGTTAGGGTTCACGTAAGAAATTATGGATTATAACCGTTGAAGAGAGTTAGTGATCAAGACATTGTTCTAACTATTTTGTTCAAAGGTATTGAAATCAAGTAATCAGTAGCATTGTTATCATAGTTTGTAGTTACCAAACAATTTAGAGAAGTGAATTGAACAACCTAATCATTCTTCTTACATCGATCTTATTCTTTTATGCAAACTAATTTAAAGAAGTGAATCAAACAACCTAGACATCAAATTTCAACCTCAATCTCCTTTGATTCAATTATGTCCCCAGAAAGGGCAAACAAATTTTTCTTTCATGATACATTTGATCATTTGCCAAATGGGTGGCACTTTGGCTATAACGATGTATCTTCCCACATTTTTTAGTAGTTTCTAACTCCCAAATCACCCCTTTCAATCATATGGCTTCTTTGATCCCTTCAACAAGGACAACATATTCTAATTGAGTGGTAGATAACGCCACAAAGATTGTTGATTTTCCTTCCAACTAATAGTCATGCCAAATAACGCAAACACAAAATCGGATAAAGATATCCTAGTATCCTCATCGTTCGCATAATCCACATCCACATACACCCTCTCTCTATCTCTCTCTGTATATATATAATTTCTGAAATTTGTTGACAATTTAGATGGAGACACGTGAACAACCATTGAGCTAGCATGACGACAATTTGACAATATAAATTTTGTGCACATTGACCATCAATGTTGAAAGTAAAAAGGTGTCTCATCTTTGTTATCTATCTCTCTTGTTGAAAACTTTGTCGTGGGAACCCTCCATGATCATTAAAAAGAAGAAATTAGAAGGAAAAAGTTGGTGTCCAGAAAGATGCTGGAAAAAGATGCTACGTAACTGATGGAGCTAGCTTTTCTCTTGTACAAACCTTTAAGGGTGTGCAATAGTGACAATATATTGTCCAATCATAAACCTCTCAAATCATTTTGTTGTGGAAGCCAAAGGAATCTTGAAATGTTTAAATATCTTTTTTTGCAAGAACTTTTGACGTTTTTTTCACATTTTTGTTTTCACTTTTTCACAAATATCGTTTGTTAAATATTAAATATATTTATATACTTAATTATTAGTAACTTCATAATGGTCATACACAAATTATACATATATTTACCACACTAACCATTTTTTAACAAACTCTTTTTCAACTCAACCAATATACTTTGACCTAATTATAAATGTAGAACTATATATATTCATTATCAAAGATAATACACAACTGCTAGCACGACTGTAATTAAACTTATTTTCTACCAAAATGGCAAAACTTATTTAACTTAAAAATCTCCAACAAATCACATGGAAGATTATTAAAGAAGGGGTGAGGCATGTCTCCTTCTCATATAAGAACCCGATGTTCTCTTACCTGGATGTTAGTGAAAAGAGAATAAATGTCTCAATATAGTTTTAGCCAACAAAATGACTGAAAGGTTTGACAAAAAAATTGTTGAAGAAAGGCAATAGCCTTTTTCTATATATTCTTTTTAATTATTACATCATGTATCACATTGTGATTTGATCCTTTTGGGCCTTGGCTGTTTTTCAAAAAAGATACATATATGATAAGACTTATTATTCTAAAGCTAAACTCCTTTCAATTAGAATTATTGAATCTGCACTTTTGTTTTGATTTAGATGTCACACCTTGTTTGTACATTTCATCTTGTCCCTACACTCGCCAACCGTGATTAGTTCATTAAGTTAATTAATTTATCTTTGTAAGAAAAAAGTTGATTAATTTAACTTGTGAATTATTCTAATTAGAAATAGAGCAATCTTCACTCGACAACAAAACATACCATAACTTGTTTGTTGAAGAATAGTTAAGAACCATATACATGTTAACAAGTACATGAATTATTCTATCACAAGTTCAAAGATGGAGATAACACAATCACAATTATAAATAAATAAATAAATTAAATTCAGAACTCAGTCATACATGACCTAAAAATAAAATCATAGATTACTTATTATTCGTAATATCTTTAAACTTACTCTCTCTCTCCCTCTCCTTCTCTGTATCCTACTAATCAAAATTTGATAATTGGTTTCGGTTTATTTGTGTGTTCTTTGATCCTTAAAATCTTCCATCCTTTAAAACAAGCATCATCCCCTATACCTTATTTCTTATAAAAAAATAGAAAAGGAAATCCTCCAAATCAAAAGGTCCTAGCTAGCCAACAACCATTTCTAGAGAGCAACAAAGGTGATGGTTTCAACAAGGATTGTGACACTTTAGGGGAGACCTATGGCCTAATCAAGGCAGAGCCAGTTGTGTTCCAAAGCTTGTCGGCGAATCCCCCAACCTTGTTAATTTGGACTTCGCCATGGTTAATGTGGGTCATTTTTAATTACATTAGTAGTGAACATGCTTTTACTTTTTTAAGCCATGATTAAAAGTAAATGGAGAATGTGAACGAGTGTTTTTAGGGCATCAGTTAAAGTTCTAAAAGTGGTAAATTTATATCAAAAACTGTGTAATTATAGGATTGACTAAAGTAATAACATGTATTTTCAAGACAAAATTTCCTTCAATGAAATCTTTAAACAATATCCGTAGGACATTCGTTAGCAAAACTCTTTTTTTATCCCCGTAAATATAGCAACATTTCCTTTTACTCTCCCTAAAACTTTTGTTAGACTTTTAGTTCCTCAAAAGTTTTTTATCACCACTTTTAGTTCATAATTTTTAGTCAACTCATATATGGTCTTCATTGTTTTAAATGAAATTTTCCAGAATAGGTAGAATATTATGACAACCTCTCAAAAAAAAAAGAATCTTTTAATAAAATATAAATTAAATATGATTTTTATGTTTTTGGTGTTTAAAAACTAATTTATTCATATTTTGTCAAAAGATTCTAATTTTTTTGGGAGAGATTCTTATAATATTCTATATATTTATGAAATTTTTTATCAAAAATATGAATGCTAGACATGACTGACTAAAAAATAGGAACCAAAAGTATTGATGAACCTTACAACACACAACCTACGACGATGAACCGTGATCAACTATTTGCGTCTGTAGAATGTAGTGCATAAGTTTTTCCTTGTTGAGGGGTAGATGGTGACCCACATTTGGTTGGTAGCTCTTAACTTTGTGGCATGTTCGTTGACAAAGTCCAATATGTGCAGCGATCCTTTATACATAGATCACAATTTAGCTAGTTACCTTATTATTCATTTCTATTTTCTACTGAATTTTGACTATGTCTAATGTCCTCAAGACCCATATAGTCCTTAGTAGACTCGAGAAATAATCGACTAACTCTTATTCGGCTGTAGTAGCGTTCGCCAAATCTTTTTTCAGTTGAAGAACTAGTATGTCCTTAAATAGTGTATTTGGTAATCATAAAAAAGTTTTAGGCGTAAACAAACTCTTTCGTAGTTAATCATGACTGTAAAATTTGCTAGTCACCTATACCCAATAAAAAAAAAAATTAACTTGTCACCCTCCTGGCAGTCTCTTTCCAACCAATAAGGAAACACATTTTTGTGAGTCATAATAGCATTGGAATTTGAAATGTTAGATATTACTCACAAAAAACCATGGTTAAATGGTCCCTGGAAGTTTTTATTTTCCGACCAAACACAATAGGATAATTTGATTCCGGGGATCAATTGAAAACCTCCTATTTTATATAGGTTTAATAGACCTTCTGGTGGTACTTTGTCGAGGAAAAGTTGATTGGAAAATTCCAACCTTCAATTGAACCTATAGCTAATATAAATATATAATATCGAGCAAATAGTCACTTTAATCCCTGACTCTGCACCTCGCTGTCACATAGGTCCCTGACTCCGGATTAAATGCAAAGAAGTCCCTGACTCTGCACTTCCGTTATCACTTCAGTCCCTGACGTTAAATAATTCTGTTAAATGTGTCACAAGGACTAAAGTGAAAGTAGAAAATGGTCACTTTAGTCCCTGAACCAAAAATCAATATCCCCAATTTGAATCTCAAATCCCTAAATGTCATCCCTAAATCCCTAAAAAAAATACCCTAATATG
>Ga0228710_1004662_pt1 | contig 21588 bp, 15 predicted proteins | sample MedpolnodulmetaG_FD_177995 | JGI IMG/M metagenome (GOLD analysis project Ga0228710, IMG submission 177995) | Root nodule microbial communities from Medicago polymorpha collected in Santa Monica, California, United States - pink nodules | ecosystem: Host-associated > Plants > Roots > Nodule... | reverse complement strand
AATATGGAGCTTACATGCGAAAGAAATGTCCCAAAGATAACAATCAATAACGTGAAATACCGTATTCTTGAATGGTACAATACAACACAGATACTTAAAGTGGCCAGGGATGATTACTTTAATGGTATTTGTTCTGTGAGTGTGAGTGCCAACCATAATAACAGCACATTCGATAAAACTCAGTTTCAACGTGATGGTGATGGTTCCTATAAAATAAGTCTGTTATACAATTGTGAAACAAGTATAATGAATTTTTTTGGTACTACCTGCAGTAGTACTAAAGTTTCCTACACAATTGTGGATCCTGCTACTGTCTCACTCACATGTACTCCGAGTGTTATTGTTGAGTTTCCAATTTTAGCAGGCCAACCCGCACAAATTGCATCGCTCGATGTTTTAAACGAAGCAATACAAGGCGGTTTTGATTTGAGATGGACGGGAAATTATGCAGAATGCCAGATGTGCGTTGATTCTCGTGGTGCGTGTGGCAACGATGGAGGAACTGGATTCAGATGTTTCTGCGAAGATGGAGCTTATCCAGATAGATGTGGTTCACGGAAGGCCCCAACCTCAAGTATGTCGTTCACTTTCTTATACAATTAACTCCTAAGTTAGTTTCTACAACTAGTAATAGTATTAATAGAGTTTTATGAACATTAATACCCAATAAGGGTTTCAACTTTTTTAAAAACTCACTCAAACCGATTTTACCAGGAGACTTTTTTTCTCATGAGGAAAATTTACTATTAGTGGATGTTTGTTAAGATATAAATTCTATAAAAATTATGATAAAGCAACACTACTATAAAATCAAGGAAATATTATATTGGTTTGGAGGTTAAGGAGTAAAGTGACAAGAAGATTGAACGAGGTTTCATTCTTTAATTTTAATAGAACAATTACTGCCAAAACTAACTTTGGTACAATTTACTACCAATATTAACTTTTGCTGTTAAAAACAGCAAGTTTAAAATTTGGTTGATGATTGTGTCACGATTTTTCATAGGTTTTTTTCTTTTGTAAGGCATCGAAATTTTTCATATATAGGTTTAAAAAATAGATAATTCTTATAACAAAATCAGATTAAAAAACCATAAGTATGTATCAAACATCGGTTATTTTTAGGGCAAATTACATTGACCTCCCTTAAAATTTACTTATATAACACAAGCACCCCCTCTAGTTTTCTAAACTCACTTACCTCCCCTCTTTGTAACCGGGTTAAACTTTGGTTACGAACTATGGCTTTCCATGATTCACCAACCAGGGCAAGCTTACAACCATTGGCTCCCAATTCATTTTCTGTTAATTTTTTTTTTCAATCATCAGTTTCATGGACCCACCGCATCTGCTCATCATCAAGTTTGCTATGATGCATACTCATATTATCATCAAATTATTCCCCCAATTTGAAATTTTCTTCGTTAATTTCAATTCAATTTCTTATGGCATGATTATAAATATATTTACCATGTATATTGCATTCCTTGTACGAATCGCTTCAGAAGACAAACGAGAGGCTTGAAGTAGAGCAACAAGGCAATATTAATGCTCATGCCAAACTAGGGAGTGGTGCTCAGAAGGATCAATTCAAGAATCAATTGAAGTAGTACCTTCCAAAGAATTATGTTTGATGATCTTTGTAAGCTAAAAGAGGTTAAAAATAGTTTGTATTTAATTGATGATTTGGAAAGGGTTGTGTTAGAAGAAGACACATAAGTAATGTTGCCTATTTGTGGTTCAATAGGTAGACAATTGCTTTTTTGACATAAATGTCATAATAACACGTGGAAAGTCCTAAAATGCTCCAGCAGTAGTTAACTACCGTTTGCCAAACCAGCAACAGTTAACTACCGCTGAAAAATTGTTTTTCTTTACAAAACCCACTTGTTTCTGCCACTTTTTTAATTAATTAATTATTCTCTCTCATCCCTCCCAACAACCTCTGCATCTTCTGAAAAAAGTCACTTGATAACCATTTTCATTTCAATATCTTGTCCTAGTCAAGCTGTTTGATGAAAGTTCAATTGTGCACCACGCGTCTTCAAATTTTATGACCTGAACTTGACTCTTAACTGTTCACGTGTTATACTGCATACTTGGGATTTCATGGCTTAGGAGCAATACAAGCTATATTTATGCCAATATGCAAGGAAAAATAGTTGATATTCATTAAATTATGTTTAAGATAACATGTGATCTCTATTAGGCATTAGTTGAATAGATTGTTCATGAAAGAAGAGGTTTTAAGAATGATAAAAAATTCTTTTGAATCTGATTAATTAATTATGAATATGATACCAAGTCTCAAAAAGTGGCAGAAACAAGTGGGTATGTGCAGAAAAGCAATTTTCTAGCGGTAGTTAACTACTGCTGAGTCCAGTGACTTTTTCACTGCATTCGGTTTAGTGACAATCTCAGCCATTAAATTGCTTTTTAATAATTTTTATAGAGTCTAGTGAAATAAAATGAGTGGTTGAGATCCCACATGACTCTCCAGTCACTGTAGCAGATCTGCTCCCGTACAATTACTACCAATATTAACTTTTGCTGATATTAAAAAACTACTATAAAATTTGGTTTATGCTTGTGTCAATTTTTCATAGATTTTTCTTTTTCTTTTTCATAGGTTTAAAATATATATAATTTTTATATGAAGGATTGACTTTTCATAACTCAGAAAAATTGTTGAAAATGATGTTTGATGATCTTTGTTTGCTAAAAGAGGTTAAAAATTGTTTTTCTTTAATTGCTGATTTGGCAAGGGTTATGTTAGAAGATGGCACATAAGCAATGTTGCCTATTTGAGGTTCAATGAGTGTATACTATTAATTAAGATTAAGACATTATTAAGATAGGTTGTGCATTTTTTCAAAGGTTGCAGTCTTTTTCTGTGTCCCCATCAAAATCAACATGAATGTGTGTGTTGTTCAGCATTGTTTTTATCCCAAAATAAAAATAAAAATTAATGTTCATCAAAACCTGCAATAGCAGTATGCATAAAATTTTTGTAAGCCATTTCTCTTCATTCCTGCAATAAAATACATAGCAATGACAAAATAAATGATGATTTCTCTTAGAGACAATGCATGAGCATGATTATAAATTATAATAATTTCTATCTAATTTGATTTTTGAATTGTAGGTAATAGTTCATCCAAAACTGGGACCGTGATAGGTAAGAATAATAACCAATATCATTTTCTATGATAAGTGTTTCTCATTCCACGTTGAGAGGTATTAATTTCTTTTATAGATAAAAAAAGATGAAAATTATTTACATGTTCTTTGCATAAATTCAGGTGGTGTAGTTGCTGCGTTTGGAGTAACAATTATTATTATGATCAGTTGTTACCTTAAAAGGGGTATAGGTAGACAGTATATGAGTATTTTCAGGAAAAGAAGAAATCTTGTTGACCACAATGTAGAGGTTTTCATGCAAAGTTATAACTTATCCATGCCAAGAAGATATAGTTATACAGAGGTAAAAAGGATAACAAACTCGTTCCGAGATAAATTAGGCCAAGGAGGATATGGTGTTGTGTACAAAGCAAGTTTAATTGATGGTCGTCAAGTGGCGGTGAAAGTAATAAACGAGTCAAAGGGAAATGGAGAAGAATTCATAAATGAAGTTGCTAGCATTAGTAGAACATCACACATGAACATTGTTTCCCTTTTAGGCTTTTGTTATGAGGTGAACAAAAGAGCACTAATATATGAATTCATGCCCAAAGGATCATTGGATAAGTTCATATATAAAAGCGAATTTCCTAATGCTATTTGTGATTTTGATTGGAACACTTTGTTCCAAATTGCAATTGGTATTGCTAGAGGTCTAGAGTACTTGCATCAAGGATGTAGTTCAAGAATTCTGCATCTTGATATTAAACCTCAAAACATTCTTTTGGATGATGAATTTTGCCCAAAAATCTCTGATTTTGGACTAGCGAAAATATGTCAAAGGAAGGATAGTATTGTATCTATACAGGGAACAAGAGGAACTATAGGATATATGGCACCAGAAGTATTTAGTAGAACATTTGGTGGAGTTTCTTACAAATCTGATGTGTATAGTTATGGCATGTTGATTCTTGAAATGATCGGAGGAAGGAAGAACTACGACACTGGAGGGTCATGTACTTCTGAAATGTACTTTCCAGATTGGATTTATAAGGATCTTGAGCAAGGTAACCATACTGTTTTAAATGGTTTGACAATCTCAGAGGAAGAAAATGATATGGTTAGAAAGATTACTTTGGTGAGTCTATGGTGTATTCAAACGAAACCATCAGAAAGACCACCGATGAACAAAGTAATAGAGATGTTGCAAGGACCACTTCCATCGGTATCATATCCTCCAAAGCCTGTCTTATATTCACCGGAAAGACCACCACTACAAGTATCAAATATGTCTTCATCCGATTTGTATGAGACAAACTCAGTTACCGAATCAAAATAAGTGTTCTTTCTTTAAATCAAATATTTAGTTCAACTACTGCCAAAGAGGACTATAATTAACTTGTATAACTTGTTTATACAATTTCGTTATTGATTTGTTGAACTTCAAAATCAATTTTGTATAATTATAGTGATTATAGTGGCTAAATTACTTGCACTAAACTGCTGGCATACTGTTTTTCTTTTGTCTTCATATATCAATGTTATTATATTATTTCTGTTGTGAATTCTAGTCACGCACCATACTTGTCTAAAATACTTGCATAATGTTTCATGAGCATTGAAACTTGCACTTATGATGCTTTCCCCAGATTCTATTTTATTCCACGAAACAAAGGAATCAGTTCTTAGTGTATCATTTGATTTAACACTTTCTGAATTCAAAGATAATCTGCAGAAAACACCTTGAAACTCAGATTTTTGAAACAGTGGTAGCCTGCGATGTTTCTGTAATGCCATAAACATAAAACACCAAATCATGTATGGAAAATATTTAAACCCACAGTCTGTAAACAGAAAAACTAAAATTTCTAAAAATGCAAACACAATTTGGAGGTGATGAAATAACACAATTTACGTATAAATGTATTAGAATTAATATTATGCACATCACTTCGATATTACTTTAAAAAAAAAATACTTGTGGTTTTTGTCAGAGATTCCTATAATAAAAGACGAATGGAGTTAAGCATCATCATTCTTGACTACAACACTAAGTTAATGTATTGAATTCTACATTGTAGTTTCCTAGAAACTTCACAAAGTGTGGAAAGTTCAGATACATTGAAACATGAAAGTGAATTTTCATACAAAGAAAGAAACATGAAAGTGAAAGTAGAGTTGAATCAACTCTCATTATAATTAACTGCTGTCAGTTTGGCAAACGGTAGTTAACTATCGTTGGGGGCATTTTAGGACTTTCCCTATGTTATTATGAAGATCTTGAAGTCAGAACAACAATTCCAATAGCTAATAGGTGTATATTATTATTAGAACTAGATTTAAAATTAACACCCGTCCACGGGAGGAAGGATGTTAATAATTACACAAATATAAAAGATAAATGATATTTATACAATTATGTTTTTATTTTATTTATATTGTTTTTGTTTTCATACCAATCCCTATTTTTTTTGTAAAGTTATGGTTGTCAAAATAAGTTGTCAACAAATGATTGGTTCAAATAACACATTTCAATATAAAATTACACAAATGTAAAATGAAAGAAAAGAGGAAAATAAATGAAAGGGAAAAGAAGAAAAAATGGAACGGAAAAGATAATCTCTTCAACGTCGATTGCTCACTCTATTTTCTCCATCAAAATCAATGAGCGTGTTGCTCAAAATATTGGAAGGCAATTACCCTTCCAGATAATGCATGAGCGTGATTATTATAAGTTCTATCTAATTTGGTTTTTGAATTGTAGGTTCAAAACGGAACCGGGGGCTTGTAATAGGTAAGAATAATAAACTATCACTTTCTAAGATCAGTGTTTCTCATTCCATATTATCATGACCACATAAATTATTATTTTTTCTAAATAAAAAAGTTATGAAATTATATATTTGTTCTTTGCATAAATTCAGGTGCTTCCGTTGCTGGATTTGGAGTAACCGTGTTCATTATTATCATGATTAGTCGTCGCCTTAAAAGAGGTACAGGTAGACAACAAATGATTATTTTCAAACAACAACAACAATCAAGTATTATCCCAAAAACTATCTTGAGCGAAAGAAGAGAACTTGTTGACAACAATGTGGAGGTTTTCATGCGCAGTCATAATTTATCCATGCCAAGAAGATATAGTTATGCAGAAGTGAAAATGATCACAAACTCATTTCGAGAAAAGTTAGGCCAGGGAGGGTACGGTGTTGTGTACAAAGCAAGTTTATATAATAGTCGTCAAGTGGCAGTGAAAGTAATAAGCGAGACAAAGGGAAATGGAGAAGAATTCATAAATGAAGTTGCTAGCATTAGTAGGACATCACATATGAACATTGTTTTGCTTTTAGGATATTGTTACGAAGAGAACAAAAGAGCACTAATATATGAATTCATGCCCAAAGGATCATTGGATAAGTTCATTTATAAAAGTGAATTTCCTAATGCCATTTGTGATTTTGATTGGAACACTTTGTTTCAAATCGCAATTGGCATTGCTAAAGGTCTAGAGTACTTGCATCAAGGATGTAGTTCAAGGATTCTACATCTTGATATAAAACCTCAAAACATTCTTTTGGATGATGATCTTTGCCCAAAAATCTCAGATTTTGGACTAGCTAAAATATGCCAAAGGAAGGACAGTATTGTGTCAATATTAGGGACACGAGGGACTATAGGATACATGGCGCCAGAAGTATTTAGTAGAGCGTTTGGTGGAGTTTCTTACAGATCTGATGTATATAGTTATGGCATGTTGATTCTTGAAATGATCGGAGGAAGGAACAACTACGACACTGGAGGGTCATGTAGTTCTGAAATGTACTTTCCAGATTGGATTTATAAGGATCTTGAGCAAGGGAGTACTCTTTTAAATTGTTCGACAATCTCGGAGGAAGAAAATGATATGGTCAGAAAGATTACTTTGGTGAGTCTATGGTGCATTCAAACTAAACCATCAGACAGACCACCGATGAATAAAGTAATAGAAATGCTACAAGGACCACTTCATTCAATACCATATCCTCCAAAGCCCGTCTTATATTCACCCGAAAGGCCACAACTACAAGTGTCAGATATGTCTTCATCTGATTTGTACGAGACAAATTCAGTTACAGTATCAAAATAATTGTTATTTCTATAAATTAAATGGACTAATTAATTTGTGTAACTATTTCTGGCATACAAATATGGTATTAGTTTGTTGAACTTCAAAATCCATTTTGCACAAATTATAGTGATCGTAGTGGCAAATTTACTGGCACTAAACTGGTTAATTTATTTCTGTTGTGAATTCAAGTCATGCACCATACTTTCTAAACTTGTACTTATGATAGTGTTTCATGAGCATTGAAACTTGCACTTATGATGCTGTTTCTAGCTTCTAATTTATTTCACACAGAAGGAATCAATTGGATATGTATCATTTGATTAACGCTTCCTGAATTAAAAGATAATCTGAAAAAACACTGTGAAACATAAAACACCAAATCATGTATGGAAAATATTTAAACCCACTCTCTAAACACCAAACACTAAAATTTAAAAATAAACAGAGGTGAACCTGTGATGGTTACCAAGAGTGAAGACCTCCACCACAACTTTTAATGTGGGGGTGGTTTTTGATCAACCGCCCGGATTGATGGCCACATATTTCCGAATTTCTTGTAATACTTTTTTTTCTTCATGTGCAGATGTAATAGGCCAAATTACAAACAAATATGGTAACTAAAGTGAATGCCGACAACAATCTGCATAAAATGTTGACAAAATTTGGAGATGGTGAAAAAATGGGCATTGGTTGGTAAAGAAATAATACATACCAATATATTTTCCTTAAAATTAATATTATTTACATCACTTCAAAAATTAAATTTAATACTCATTGTTTTTGTTACAGCCTCCTATAGTAAAAGATAGATGGAGTATTAAGCATCATCATTTTTTACTACAACAGTAACTTATTGTATTGAATTCTACATTGTAGTTTCCTAGAAACTTCACAAAGTGTAGAAAATTATGATGCATTGAAACATGAAAGTGAATTTTCATAAAAAGAAAGAAACATGAAAGTGAAAGTAGAGTTGAATCAACTTTTATTATAATTATTAATTTTAAGCTGACTAAATCAAGATTTTATGGTCCACTATTACTTCTTTGTTCTAGCACAAGAATGAAACCTCTACTTCATCATCCATCTTCTTCCATTATTATTTCCTTTTTCTCCTTCACACTTTTTATGATCTCAATCATCAATATTCCAACTTGTTTGTGCGATGATGATGACCAATACACGAACTGCAACAACGCTTTTAACTGTGGAAGCAGCATCACGAACATCAAGTATCCATTCTGGGGAGAAAATAGAGTAAAATATTGTGGTGGTGCTTCTTCTGATCCTAATATGGAGCTTACATGTGAAGGAAAAGTCCCAAAGATCACAATCAATAACGTCAAATACCGTATTCTTGATTGGAACGATACAATACAGAAACTCACCGTCACCAGAGACGATTACTGGAGTGGTATTTGTGCTGTGAATGCGAGTGACAATCCTAAAAACAGCACATTCAGTAACACTTTGTTTCAACGTGATGGTGATGTTTCTTCTAAAATAACTATTATACAATTGTGATACAAGTACAATCAATATGGTTTTTAGTACTACTTGCGGTACTACTAAAGTTTCCTACACTGCTTTGGATCCTAGTCTTAGTACGGCCACATGTACTCCGATTGTTCTTGTTGAGATTCCAATTTCGAGCATTCAAGTTACAACTGCCACTGATATAACAAAAGCATTAGAAGAAGGTTATGATTTGAAATGGATTGGAAATTATGCAGACTGCCAGAGGTGTATTGGTGCTGGTGGAGTGTGTGGCAATGATGGAAACACTGGATTCAGATTTTTCTGCCAAGATGGAGCTTATGCAACTACATGTGATGATTCCGAAAAAGCCCTATCCTCAAGTATGTCGTTCAATTTCAATACAATTCACTCCTATAAGTTTGTTTCCACTAATAATAATAGATTTTAATGATAATCCAACAAGGGTTAAGGGTTTAAATTTGTTTCTGCAAAGGTGGACATTATACAACAATATTTGATTCACAAAAGGTCTTAACCTCAAACAATATTTTGTAAAATTCACTAATATATTGGGAGGTGTGGTATTAATTAATTTCTTTTATTGATAAAAGTTGATGAAAATTATTTATATGTTCTTTGCATTAATTCAGGTACTGTAGTTGCTGGAAGTGGAGTAACAATCTTCTTTATTATTATGATCAGTTCATGTTACATTAAAAAGGGTATAGGTAGACAGCAAATGAGTATTTTCAGGAATAGAGGAAAACTTGTTGACCACAATGTAGAAGTTTTAATGCAAAGTTATAGTTTATCTATGCCAAGAAGATATAGTTTTACAGAAGTAAAAAGGATAACAAACTCTTTCCGAGATAAATTAGGCCAAGGAGGATACGGTACTTGTACCAAGCAAGTTTAAGTGATGGTCATCAATGGCGGTGAAAGTAATAAACGAGTTAAAGGGAAATGAAGAAGAATTCATAAATGAAGTTGCTAGCATTAGTAGAACATCACACATGAACATCGTATCCCTTTCAGGCTTTTGTTAGGAGGCGAACAAAAGAGCACTAATAATATATGAAATAATGCCCAAAGGATCATTGGATAAGTTCATCTATAAAAGTGAATTTCCTAATGCTATTTGTGATTTTGATTGGAACATTTTGTTTCAAATTGCAATTGGCATCGCTAGAGGTCTAGAGTACTTGTGATTGCTTCAATGTTATGTATTCAACACAAATCTTGGGTCCTATTTCTTTCAATCTCACACTGCCCAAATAATTTCTCAACATCATGCAATTGAGTCTAATAACCATAACCCCGCCCTTTTTTGCGAACCTAATTAATTTTTATGAAAAAAAAAGGTCTGCAAGAAATTGAACCAAGTATCACATGAAAAGTTCTTTTTTTTTTTAAGTCACTAACGTCATTGTAATTCTTTTTTTTTTTTTTATAGTAGTTACTTTTCGTTATTATTTTTTCTTTCAATTACCACATAACGGTTCCTTTTCATTATTATTTTTTTCTTTCAATTACCACATAACAGTTTCTTTTCCTACTAATTCTACAAACCCTGTTCCCTAACCCTAGTACTCAATTTGTCTATTTTACCCTTATTTTTACAACTTAATTCCAATTTTGTCCTCTCGCTCACAATAAATTCATATTGAGCTCATCATGTCCATAAGGTAAATAATGAAAACAAATGTTTTAATAATGGAGAGACAATAACATTGAATTGATTAAATGGATATATTCAATTGCTTAAGAATGAAATATTAATATTAAAAACAAAACATTATACTTCAATTTACGGTTTCAGTTGGCAATACACTCCCAACTTTAATTGTTTTTACTTATATATATAGCCCAAATTCAATTGGATAGTTCCAATTCAAGTAGGGAAGGTTACGCTTATATTTGAGTATACCATTTTTAATGTTGATTTTATGTGGGCTACTACGGTAAAAATAATCAAGAAAAAATATCTCTAAAAGTCCAGGATGTTATGCCTCCTTGAAAAAAATTAAGATTGCGATGTCAGAGTGCATACCTTCGATGTATAGTGACGCTACCGTATTAATTTTTAATATTTCTTGGATCGGATACCGAGTTTTCAAAAAAAAAACTTCAATATGTCTTATTTTTAAATATCTATAAACTCAAAAAAATGCGGTGACATGACCATTTTCCATTCAATTTCTGTCGACATTGGTCTATGGTATGTGAGATTGAAGCTGATATGTCCGATGAGGATGGATGAGTGGCAACAGTGACGGAAAGTGCTCCGGTATGATAGTGACAGTTTCGGGTACAGCGGTGACGAGTTCTCGTGGTGGAACGAAAGGTGCCTGCTGCCACGTTAGCACTCCAACGGGTTGTAGAAAGAGTGTGTAGAAAGTGTTGTTAAAAGTGAATCATGCCTTGAGGGTGAAGCAAGGTCACCCTTATATAGGCGCGCGTTAGGAATAACTGCTTACGGGTTTCGCGGCGTGTGACGGTTAGAGTACACGTGTAGTGCGATCCTCGCGTGGGGGCATGCTTGTGGGTGGTGCGGTTCACTTAAAGCTGACGTGTTTCCACAGGCTCGGAGCCTTATGAGGGGTTAAGTTAGGCCACACGTCATCGTGTGATTGGTCTTCTGACCCGTCCATAACAGAAACCTATTCCATTTCTTAAAAGTTTCTTTGAATTTGACTAATGTGGATAATGTATATTTTTTTCAATTGTTAATATACTGTTTTAAGTGTAACATATATTAGCACGTAAGACCCGTGCATTTCTCGGGTCGACGGTCTAGTGTGTATATATATATATATATAAAGGAATCACCATTCAGATGTATTGGCTAACATATGTCTTTGGATAGGGGAATGTTTTGAGGGAATTCAAATACCTTGAGGTGAATTTCATTGTTTGGATAATAATTTGAAGAATTTTCAAAATGATGGAAATTTATGAAGTATTTTGTTCAAATTAAATTTAGAGAATTTCAAATGACACCTAAAAGCTAATAATTTCAAATTTCTTCATTGTTGTAATTTTTCAAATTTTGCATTTTGGTCCTCAAATTTTCAATTTAACCCCAATAAATTCAAAATTTTTGAAATCTACAAATTGACCCAAATTTCAATTTTTAAATTTGGCCCAAAAAATTTAAAATTTATAAAAGTTGCCCAAAAATATGACGATGAATGTTTTTATTACTCCATCCAAACAAAATAATTGAGAAATGAAAGTAATTTAATTGAATCATTTAAATTGCCTAGAATTCCAAATTCTTTAAAATATCTCAATTACCTCATCAAAATACACTCGAGTGTGTTTGGATGGGGGAATGTTTTGAGGGAATGTAATGTTTTGAGGAAATTCAAATACTTTGAGGTAAATTCCATTGTTTGGATAATACTTTGAAGAATTTTCAAAATGATGGAAACTTATGATGTATTTTGTTCAAGTCAAATTTAGATAATTTGAAATGACACATAAAAACAAAGAATTTCAAATTTCTTCATTGTTATAATTTTATAAATTTTACATTTTGGTCGTCAAATTTTCCAAAATTTTCAATTTGGCCCCAATAAATTTCAAAAAAGTGCAAATTGGCCCCTCAAAATTTTCAAAAATTATAATTGGACCTCTTAAAGTTTTGAAATTTACAAATTAATCCCTAATTTCAATTTTCAAATTTGGCCCCAAAAAATTAAAATTTATAAAAGTTGCCCAAAAATGATGTTAATGAACTTTTTTATTACTCCATCCAAACAATAGTATTGAAATGAAAGTAATTGAATCATTTAAATTGCCTAAAATTTTAAATTCTTTAAAATTTCTCAATTACTTAATCCAAACACATCACCATTAAAATACAACAACATTTTTGTTTTTTATAATTTAATTCTCGCTTTCTGTGTCATGTTTGATGGTTGAGATCGGTGCATATTATCATCATCATTGACTTCAATACTACGACTAAACTAAGTTTTTGGTGTATTAAATTCTATATTGCAGTAGCTTCTTCAATTACGAAACTTCATATAGAGTGTGGAAATTGTCATACATTGAATGAAGAGATATTCTTGCATGAACTCTCACCCAACACATTATTCTTACACCCAACCAATAAAAATATGACACATGTTATTAACTTTAAAAAAAGTGTGATTTTAATTAAGGAAATGGAAACATAAATGGTGGTGGGTGGTTCTTGTCGGTTAAAGAGAGTGGAAAAAGGAGAGAGAAATATTAAAAATAATGAGAAAAAAATTCTTATACTAATTCTTTTTATTATTTTAATGAGATGTTTGATTTTAATTGGTTAGGTGTAAGAATGATGTGTTGGATAAGAGTTCACGTAAGAATTTCTCTCGAAGAGAATTAAACATGAAAGTGAAAGGGGAGTTGAATGTTATTAATTTTAAGTGGACTAAATGAATTATTTATCTTCATCTCACCAAAACGAATCCTATTCACACTTTTTCCACCATTACTTCTTTGTTAGCCAAGAATGAACTTCTTTGCTATAACACTTTTAATGATCTCAATTGCCAATATTCCAACATGTTTTTGTGAGGATGATAAGCAGTACACAAACTGCAACGACAACGCTTTTGACTGCGGAAACAACGTCACAAACCTGAAGTATCCGTTCTGGGGAGGAAATAGAGCACAGTATTGTCGTGTTTCTGCTGATCCTAATACAGAACTCACATGCGAAGAAAATGTTCCAAAGATAACAATCAATAACGTCAAATACCGTATTTTTGAATGGGAGAATACAAAGCAGAAATTTACAGTTGCCAGGGATGATTACTGGAGTGGTATTTGTGCTGTGAGTGTGAGTGATAGTCATACGAATAGCACATTCGATAACACTCAGTTTCAACGTTATGGTGATGTTTCTTCTAAAATAACCCTATTATACAATTGCGATACAAATCTACCGAGTATGTTTTATAGTGCTACGTGCGGTAATACTAAAGTTGTGTACACCTTTGTGGATCCTGGTTCGGTCTTACTCTCATGTACTCCAACTGTTATCGTTGAGATTCCAATTATGGAAACCCAAGCTGCACGAATTGCAACTCCAACTCTCAATGATATAAACCAAGCATTACAAGACGGTTTTGAGTTGAAATGGACGGGAAATTATGGAGAGTGCCAGAGGTGCGTTGATTCTGGCGGAGTTTGTGGCAACGATGAAAAATCTGGATTCAAATGTTTCTGCAAAGATGGACATTATACAACTACATGTGATTCACAAAATTTCCCATCCTCAAGTATGTATATAATATCACTTTCTCATACTCCTATATACGTTTCCTTCTATAACTACTGTAAGTTGTAAAATTGCAACTTAGCCATAAACTAATGGGGATAATATGTGTATGGTTTAGTTATTAGACCTCACGTTTTGGTCTTTATTGGTGCCTAGAGCCATACTCGCTCTCATTTTGATTTTGATTACAAGTAAAAATAACTCACTCGGTGCTTATTAAAAATTTTGTACTCTGAATTTAGTTTTGTTTTTATGAGAATTTGTTCATAGAAATGAAAGAGTCATTGAAAATTACAATTTATATTAATTAAGGAAAATTTTAGAAAAGTAAATATAAAACAGAATCAAAGTAGTTAAATTTGCTTGAGAACGAAATATATGTTTCTATTGGCTGTACATTGTCCAAAGGCTTTGGACTTTCTTCTCTGTTTTTCCGATCAAAATCAACATTCCAAAATTGTTCTTCATCAAAACCTACATTAGCGGTGTTATTATTATTATTTTTTAAAAATAGAATAACTGATAAAAAAATATTCATCTGTTTTTTATACTTGTTTACATATATTCAGGCGCTTCAGTTGCTGGATTTGGAGTAACAATGGTCTTTATTATTCTGATTAGGTGTCACTTTAAAAGGGTATAGGTAGACAACAAATGACTATTTCCAGGAAAAGTAGAAAACTTGTTGATCACAATGTGGAGGTTTTCATGCAAAGTTACAATTTATCGATGCCAAGAAGATACACTTATACAGAAGTAAAAAGAATAACAAACTCATTCTGTGATAAATTAGGCCAAGGAGGATATAGTGTTGTGTACAAAGCAAGTTTAACCGATGGTCGTCAAGTGGCTGTGAAAGTCATTAACGAGTCAAAAGGAAACGGGGAAGAGTTCATAAACGAAGTTGCTAGCATTAGTCGAACATCATACATGAACATTGTGTCCCTTTTAGGCTATTGTTATGAGGGGAATAAAAGAGCACTAATATATGAATTCATGCCCAATGGATCATTGGATAAGTTCATCTATAAAAGCGAATTTCCTAATGCTATGGCTCTATTTGGCAAGGCCAAAAAATGAGCTTATAGCGGATAGCTTATAAACTCGTCTGACAAAAAAAGCTTTGTTTGGTAACTCTTTTTTACAATGAGCTTATAGCTTATTTCACGAGCTTATAAGCTATTTTTCAAACGCTATTCCAAGTAGCGTTTGAGCTTATAGCTTATAGCTTATCAATATTTCTTCCACTTCTACCCTTATTCTTTTTATCAGAACCCACTTTTACCCTTCTGTTGTTTATTTCATTGCCTTTTGTGTAATAAGTCCCGTTTGGTTTGAGCTTATTTTGAGCTTATGAAAAATAGTTTATGTAAATAAATAAGTTTTTATTTTAATTTATAAGTTCTCACTAGCGAAAATCGTATCTTCATAAACTGTTTTTTCATAAACAACCTTAAAAACTTATAAATAATACATAAAAACTTATTTATTTGCATAAGCTGTTTTATATAAGCTTTAAAATAAATTAATCCAAACGGGCCCATAGTCCAGCTGCACAAATCTTTTTCACTGCGTGTGTGCCTTCCGTTATATTTTTCATAGGATAAATATGCATTCCATTGTTTTTCTTTTTCATCACGTCAACTTTTAATATGTTTTTTCATTCAAATATACCTTCCGTTGTTAATAATATAACATGTAACATTCATTTTTTTTTCTTTCAAAAGATAATATTCATTATAAGCATCTATTATTTTTTTGACAAGAGTTATAAGTATCTATTATTGTTACATATAATTGTTTTATAAAGTACAAACATTTAATTAAAATAAATATAAAATAAAATTTTAGCCAATAAAAAATAATTTACTAAATTTAAATTACTTTTAAAAAATAATAAATTATTAAATACTTAAATATTAATAGATATATATTTTTTATTACGAATTAAAGATGATCTTTTATGTCATTTTACATTTATCATTTAGTTGAACCGTTAATTTTATCAAACACTTCAATTAGCTTATCAGCCACCCAGTCATCAGTTATCAGCTATCAGCTATAAGCTATTCGCTATTTTTACCAAACATAGCCTATATGTAGTTTTGATTGGAACACTTTGTTCCAAATTGCAATTAGCATTGCTAAAGGTCTAGAGTACTTGCATCAAGGATGCAGTTCAAGGATTCTACATCTTGATATAAAGCCTCAAAACATTCTTTTGGATGAAGATTTTTGTCTGAAAATCTCTGATTTTGGACTAGCTAAAATATGTCAAAGGAAGGATAGTACTGTGTCAATATTGGGGACACGAGGAACGATAGGATATATGGCGCCAGAAGTATTTAATAGAGCTTTTAGTGGAGTTTCTTACAAATCTGATGTATATAGTTATGGCATGTTAATTCTTGAAATGATCGGAGGAAAAAAGAACTATGACAGTGGAGGGTCGTGTACTTCTGAAATGTAGTTTCCAGATTGGATTTATAAGGATCTTGAGCAAGGTAACCATACTGTTTTAAATGGTTTGACAATCTCAGAGGAAGAAAATGATAAGGCCACAACTACAATTGTCATCTATGTCTTCATCTGATTTGTATGAGACAAATTCAATTATAGTGTCAAAATAATTGTTCTATCTATAATGCCAAAATGAAATAATTGTAACTTTTGCATAGGTGTTATTGGCATCAATCATTTTAAGGATCTTCCATGTCATGAAAACATGCATATATCCCTACCGAGTTTTAGTGCGATTTGTGATGTCTGTATATGGTGTATCCATTTTTTTTTGAAATGACACTCCCCTCTTCAGGTTTATCAAGATGACACTAACACCCCCTTTAGTTTTAAAATGTACATCATTTTTTCTTAATTTTTCATCAAATAGACAAACACCTCCCTTCTTTATTAACACCATTAATTTTCCGTTATCTTTTTTGTTTTGAAGAATAGTGACGTGAACAATGAAATTGGCAACGCAAATGGCAATAACACGTTCTTTTTTTTTTTTGTTTGTTTTTGTTTTGAAAGAGAACACATTGTTCTTAGATCGTTGAAACGTAACATTCTAACATACCTATGGTTTAGTTTCTCATAAATTTAAGATTTCTGCTCTTCTCCCAGCAAGCTGCGCTCCCACCTAGCCAAACTGACCAAAATACCCCTACGCTAGTTAACTGACGCAAGTGTAAAATTAACATAACTTAAAATTTCGTTTGTTTTACACATGCGTGACTTAAGTCACGCCATGAGTTAATTCACGCAGGTGTTAAACCCCGCTTGAGTTAACTCACGCTAGGTAAAAAGAAAGAAAAATGCTTCAATTGGTTAAAGAACAAGAGACTAATAGTTGAGTTTGTTGATATTATTACACTTGAATTGAAGAAAAAAAAGTAAAAAAGAAGGCTGCCATAGAATGACCACAATTTCTCCCACTTTCTTTGTTTGTGCAATCATTTTCACTCCACTTTTTATCAGCACTATCTCTTGCTACCAATATTTAAATCCATCATAAACATAGGAAACAAAACATGCTTCTTCTACATTCCTACCTAAGTATATCAAACACCAATACAACCATAAAGCAAACCAACGAATGAAGCATTTTTCTTTCTTTTTACCTAGCGTGAGTAACACTTGCGTAAGTTAACTCATGCGGCGTGACTTAAGTCACGCATGTGTAAAACAAACAAAATTTTAAGTCATGTTAATTTTACACTTGCGTTAGTTAACTAACGCAGGAGTATTTTGGTCAGTTTGGCTGAGTGAGAGCGAAACTTACTGGGAGAAGAGCAGAAATCTAAATTTAAATCAATAACACATGAACGAAGTTTAATAATAGCAACAAAATTGAAAATGTCGCATCGATAAATAACATGGTAAATTCCTATGTAGGGTGGAAAAGGATTAGGTCGGGCCGGGCTTTATAAGGCCTAAGTCTAGTCTACTTTAAAAATTTAAGGTCTTATCTGACCTTTTTAAAGGTATGATGAAACATAAAAGCCTATTTTACACTAAGGCCTATTTTGCGTTACGTTACATTACATTATAATATGACAAAAAAATGTATAAGTATGTAGTAATCTTGGATTAGATGTAAATAGCTCGGATTCTATGTAGTAATCTTAATATGGCTAGTTATATATGATTCATCCATTCAATATAATCTTTAGTTTAAATCGGTTCTTAAAGCTTTTGCCGACGAGCACTCCACAAATGAACTTTTGATTTTGTTTGAGGAGTAACATGCCTTATTATCAAAGGGACATGGTTTGAATCATGTATATGTGTACTATCACTCTAGAAATAACGGTTATGCCTATATTCATGTATAACTATTTAATCCTATGCCATTGAAACAATCGACTATTTTTCCATCGAACATCGAAAGTCAGTTGGACCAATGGATCTTACATTGTTGTCCAGAAATGGAAACATATGCCGGGGGATAGGTGGGTTTTATCTAAAGCATAAAAAACATATGATCGATTAAGATGAAACATTTGATGAAAAACTATTGAAACAAAATCTTAGCACAACTTTCTCTATCTTTATATATTTTACTTGTGATCACAATACCAAGACTACTTTTACAAACTTGGTTTAGAAATTCAATGGATTTGAGCGATGTCTGAACTAAGCGCGGTCTTTGTGGTTGGATACATTTTATTTTTTATAAAACCGGCATAATACGGTTGTACAAGGATAGATCACATCCTCTTTATCGGTAGGAGAAACTCGAGACCCTTCACATCATAATAGATATTGCTAGATAATTTATTGAGCTATAGAAACATAATGTTTTAGATGGATTCTCTACTCGTGGTTAATAATTTTGCCAAGAGAATTTACATTGTTGAAATAACTAATTTTCTTAATTCTTGTGTTTTTAGTAAAGGAGTTTTATATATAAGAACGGATGTAGTACATCTAAAATTTTATAGATGATCTTATGTTTAAAGACAAACATTTTTTTTTAAAATTGTTTTATAATTAGGGACTGAAGGGAGTATATCATTGTTGACTTCAAGGGAGTATATTATTGTTGACTTCAAACTAAGACTAAAACTAAGATCTTGATATTAAATTCAATTGTAGTTGTGTAGTTTGGATCTAGTTTCGTAGAAACATCACCAAGTGTGGTAACTATCATGCATTGAATTAAGCTTGAAAGTGGGTGGGGAAGTTGAAAAAATCAACTCATATTATTAATTTTATGTTGACTAAATAAATTATTTATCTTTATGTCACCAAAACCTATCCTATTTTATTCTGACTTGTTTCCACTATTTTTTTTTTGTTCTATAGCTCAAGAATGAAACCTCTGCTTCACCATTCATCTTCCATTATTATTTTCTTTTTCTTATTAGCAGTTTTGATGATTTCAATCATCAATATTCCAAGATGTCTTTGTGAGAATAATAATATCCAGCACACTAACTGCAACAACGCGTTTAGCTGCGAAAGTAGCAACATAACAAACCTCAAGTATCCGTACTGGGGAGGAAACAGAGAAAAGTATTGTGGTGTTCCTAGTGATCCTAACATGGAGCTCGTATGCGAAGGAAGTTTCCCCAAGATAACAATTAATTTGGTCAAATACCGTATTCTTGAATGGGACAATACAACACAGAGACTCAGAGTTGCCAGAGACGATTACTGGAGTGGTATTTGTGCTGTGAATGTGCGTGACAATATTATGAATGTGGGTGACAATCCTAAGAACAGCACATTCGGTAACACTCTGTTTCAACGTGACGGTTCTTCTCAAGTAACTCTGTTATACAGTTGCATTGAGAATCAACAGAGTATGGTTTATGGTATTACATGTGGTGATGATACTGATGTTGTGTACACTGTTGCGGATGCAGATTCAGCTTTACCATGTGTTTCGAGTTTTATTATTGTGATTCCGATTTTAGGAACCCAAGCTGCGCAAGTTGTAAATAGTAATGGTCTTAACCAAGCATTAAAACACGGTTTTGAGTTGAGATGGACAGGCAATTATGGAGAGTGTCAGAGGTGCGTCGATTCTGGTGGTGTTTGTGGGAATAATGGAGGAACTCAATTCAGATGTTTCTGTAAGGATGGGTCGAATACAACTTCTTGCAATTCAGAAAAGGCCACAACCTCAAGTATGTCAATAATATCACTTTCTTAAACCCTTACTCTTAGTTATATTTGTTTCTACCACTTGAGTGTTGTGTCATGTGTGAAGTATAAATTTAGTGCCCTATTTTCTTTTAAAAATCACATGCGCGTGCTCGCTCAAACACACATTTGGATTTTATCATATTTAGATAGGTTTCAATAAAAAAAAATGTAAAACAATGTGAGTAAAAGATGTGAACAAGTTTAACAATATCATTATAACATCAAATGCAATATTTTTTTAACTGAAGCGAACAAAAATTTCTGAACAATTTCTCAATGATAATAGGTTGAATAGGTTTGTGCATTGTCCAAAGACTGGGGTCTTTCATCTCTGTTCGGAATAAAGTAGTTATATGTTTCTATAGGTTTCTGCATTGCCCAAAGGCTGCAGTCTTTCTTTTCTGTTTTCCCTATCAAAATCAACATGAATGTGTTGTTCAACATTGCTTTTACCCCGAAAACATTCAAATTTTGTTCTCCATCAAAGTCTACAATAATAGTGGCATATAGAAGATTCTTGGAGGCTATTTCTCTTCTTTGCTGCTACAAAATGCAAAGCAATGAGAGAATAAATGAGCATTTCTCTTCTGGACAATGCATGTATAAGTTCTATCTAATTTGATTTTTGAATTATAGGGTCAAAACGGGACAGGAGGTTAATTGTGATTGGTAAGAATAATAAACAATATCACTTTCTATAATCTGTGTTTCTAATCCCACTTTCAGGTGGCGTTAATTGTTTTATAGAAGGAGCTGATAAAAATTATTTATCTGTTCTTTACATAAATTCAGGCGCGTCAGTTGCTGGATTTGGAGTAACAATGTTCTTTGTTATTATGATTAGTTGTTACTTTAAAAAGGGTATAGACAGACAACAAATGGCTATTTTCAGGAAAAGAAGAAAACATGTTGACAACAATGTGGAGGTTTTCATGCAAAGTTACAATTTATCGATTGCAAGAAGATACAGTTATGCAGAAGTAAAAAGGATCACAAACTCGTTCCGTGATAAATTAGGCCACGGAGGATATGGTGTTGTGTACAAAGCAAGTTTAACGGATGGTCGCCAAGTGGCAGTGAAAGTAATAAATGAGTCAAAAGGAAATGGGGAAGAGTTCATAAATGAAGTTGCTAGCATTAGTAGAACATCACACATGAACATTGTGTCACTTTTAGGTTATTGTTATGAGGTAAATAAAAGAGCACTGATATATGAATTCATGCCCAAAGGATCTCTAGACAAGTTTATCTATAAAAGTGGATTTCCTGACGCTGTTTGTGATTTTGATTGGAACACTTTGTTCCAAATTGCTATTGGCATTGCTAGATGTAACACCCCGTTTCCCAAAAAAATCGCAATTTAATAGATAAATCAGAGTAACATCATAAAACGGAGTATTACGCTTCTATTTCATTCAAGTAATAAATAGGAAAATTTCTATTTATTTAA
>Ga0228710_1004661_pt1 | contig 21588 bp, 20 predicted proteins | sample MedpolnodulmetaG_FD_177995 | JGI IMG/M metagenome (GOLD analysis project Ga0228710, IMG submission 177995) | Root nodule microbial communities from Medicago polymorpha collected in Santa Monica, California, United States - pink nodules | ecosystem: Host-associated > Plants > Roots > Nodule... | reverse complement strand
GCAGAGATATATATATATATATATATATATATATATGTATGTATAAATAAAACAAGAAACTGTACAAAACACCAAAAGGCCGCCCGAAAACGCCCCACACAAACACCCATGGGGTAAACTCCAAGCCCTACAAACCGAGGAAGGAGAAAACAGCCCAGAGACACCACCAAAAACAACAAAACACCAAGAAAAGAAAAAAGCACCCAAGCAGCACCCCCGTAAAAGGACACTGCACACACACCAAACCCTGCAAAGAAAAAGAGCTCAAGGAGAAAACCAGGAAGCCAAGCCGGAAAGGTAGAGGTAACGAACCCCCACCCAACCCCCCACAACCCCAGGAATGCAACCACCACAACGTCCTACCGCTGCCAACAAAGGACGGGCTCCATCTCCCACACATAGAAAGAGCAGGAACTAGCAGGGAACCTAGCCAGGAACCACTTCCAAGTTAAGAGTTTCGCACGGTCCACCAAAGGCTCCTCTTGAAGGGCTCCACCAGAAAAAATAAGGTCATTTCGGGACGTTCAGATGGTCCAAATAACAGCATGCCAAACCAGAAACAAACCTAATCTAACACGTTTCCCCCTCCCTAGACCCGCAAAGGACAAGAACTGCTGGGCTAGACCTAAGGGGATCACAAACTCACAACCTAACCACCTAGACACTTGATACCAAACCAGAAGGATCGAAGGGCACGAAAGAAACAGGTGAATCGACGACTCCGACGAGGCAACACAGAAGACACAAGAACCTATTACTTTATGTAGTGTAATTTATGAAATTATTACTAAGGTGATTGATTGCCAGCAAAATTAAAACTATGTTGGAGTTGGATGGTATTATCATTCTGTATTAATCCAATTTTATTTGAAGTCGTACCATCTATCATAATATTGTTGTGATTTTAAGAGATGGTCCACTTTACTTTGACTTTCAATAATCAAGACATTGTTTCTTGACAATTAAGAAACCCGCGACTAAATTGTATGGAGTTAACTAAAAGAATGGAATTCATTATCTCACATATATAGAGGGAAATTGTTGTGCAGATAGAATTGTTGCTATTGGTATGCAGAATCCTAGTTTTGTTTGGTGGGATATTATCCCCTCTAGTATTTTGATTTTATTAATCCGTAATAAATTAGAACTTCTTGGTTATGGTTTTGCTTAATGTTGTTGATTATATTTTTTTTAATTGGGATATTGCTATAGTTTGCTGCAGTATTTTTCCTTTCATATTGATTTTTATCTCAATGAATTATTAAGGCAACTGTGTCTTATCTTTGTTTCCTCGGTAGATATTTGATTTAATCTTTCAAATATCGTATTTGAACCTCACCCATGTATATACAATATCCCTTTGAAAAATATTTATTACAAATGTTACGGTACTACAAATGATGGATAACCGTTTAAAAGTACCAACATAAGTCAGATTTCTATTCTATGATGCAATGAATTTGCACTATAATTTGAGCCAATGAAATATTTAAATACATTTTTTTTTGCCAGATAAATATTTAAATACATATGTGAAAGAAAATTGTAAAGTGCTGATGCTGATCGCATTTGTCCTTATACTGCTTTCCACGCGGTGCACACCAAAAACGTCACAAATTTTGATGAAGGGTTTATCCCACTTGTTGTGAAGATGTTCCCTGATCTCTCACCTTTGGATAAGTTTCTTTCTAAGTGAGTGGTAAGTAGTAAGTAATAAACCAACCTTTATTTTTATCTTTTTTTAAAAGCAGTAGTCCTCTAAAAAAAAGTAGTAGTAATAAATTAAATAGGTGCATTCCGACTCAGATCCGTTAAGTTAATGGTTATGGACTTTTTTTTGTTATATGGTTATGGACTTAATCCCCAATGCTTTGTTTGCGAGTTGGGTTTTGGAGGGGTGGGGAAGGGAAGAAAAGGCTTATGGAGAGGTAAACTCTTGTTTGAGAGTTTTAAAAAAATAGGGAGAGGTTTTGGGGGGTTTGAAGGGCTTCATTTGTCCAATATTAAAGTTCCTCAAATTGGGGGATTTTGGGGGGTTAAACATACAAATTGAAAATTTTGTCCATAAATTACAAAGTATATCACAATGCATTGATTTTAAGAGAAAAAAAAAATGGTAAAATAATAAAATTATCACATAAACCCTCCATCTCCTTTCCTTCTTGGTTTCTTTAACTCTCAAACAAGGGGAACTTTTTTTTTCTGACCCTAATGCCAAAAAAAATGAAACATTTGACCCCCTTTGAGAATTATATACCAAAATGACCCACTTTGAGATTTTTTTTTTTTTGTCGTTTTCCCCATTACGGCCATTTCAAATGGCGGTAATGGGTTGCTTTTACTGACCTGCGGCAGGTTTGTGCAGAGCCATCACTTCTTATCTTTTTTTTAATTTTTTTTTATTCATTACAGCCTTTTGGTTTGGCCATAATGGATTTTTAATTTTTTTTCTTCGTTTTTCCTTTTTTTTGGCATAATATATTTATTGTAAAATTAAATACAAATAATAATAAATAAATATTAATGATAATGATAAAAAATATTAATTTAAAAACACTAATTATTTTATTTATAGTGTTAGAAATAAAAACAAAATCTACTTTCGAAACCAATTACGCCATTTTAAATTATGACCTCCCGTAGCACATAATTTATCTTTTTTTCTTCGTACGGGTCGTTGGTTTTGCTCTTCCACTTCCTCAGGCTCTTCCTCTTCGACCTCATCATCATTAGTTTCCATAATTACGTCATTTTGCACTTGTGGAACAGAGTTCGTCCAAATTTCATTGACGAAATCATCTTCGTTAAACCCTGCAGCCAGACTTTCTATGGTATTAGTATGTGGTGGTGGCCATTGGGGTGCGTAGTTTGTTTTGGGATAACGTACAGTTTGTGGAGGGGTTGGTAGGTTGAAAGAGGTGTATTGTGATTGGTCTCGGTAACTGGATTGTGGGGTGTTTTGAGTTGGATTTAAGTCATCAAATGAATGGTTTGATATTTGAGAGCTTTCTCCATGATGACTATGTTGAGAATAAGTTGGATATGAAATTGGGGAGTTTTGTAAGAATTGGTTTGTGATGGTGATTGGTAAGTTTGGTTATAGTTGTAGTTGGTGGATGGGTTAAAGCTTTGGTCAAAGTAAGGGGGTGAAGGTGTAATGAATTGGCTGTTAGGTGGATGTGTATCTGACCACATGTCTGCATCTGACATCATATTGGTTTATGGAGCTGCAGGATAGTATGACGGCAAGCCTCCTAAAATCATTCCACAACGTGCCATTGGATTTGCCAATAGTGCTTCTCTAGAAAGATACATACGTTCTCCAAAAAAGTTCCAAAACCATTCAAAGTATATACGATTCAGATGAACCCTATGGGTATATCTGACTTCTGGTAGTGCTAACTGATGACGTTGGTTCCACTTAAGGACATAATGCTGATGTTTATCTCCCCACGAGCATTTTATTTTGTTCTTATGGCAACACATATTGTAGAGATCTGTCAAATCATCTGGTATGGAAGGTGGATATTGAGGTAAGCCAAATTGAAGCAATACTCTATCTGTCTGATGTCTTTCGACCACGTCGAAACAGATGAGATATGTGTTTGCAGACCATATCTGGCTTTCTTCTTCGTTGGTGTAGTGGAAGTCGATATAAGGCCTCCAACAGAACTGTTTAAAAGGAGAAATGTTAGTCATTTAATGTTGAATGAAAAGCATTCATGAAAATAAAAAGTGTAATACCTGATCATATGTCATACTGTCGATTTTTGAACGTGTCGAAACGAGATTATGCCGAGGATTTTCGACATAGCGACTCCCACGTTCTAGCCATCTAAGTATTTTTAAAATATTATAATTAATATACTTGATAATTATATTTAAAAGCTGAACCCCAACTGTATTGTCCAACCTCCTGAGGGGATTTATTCAACAATGGCAACCATTTCAAATGTACAAGGTTGTCAGTATAATTAGGCATTTAACGAGTGTCTATTATGTAAAATACATAGGTTCTAAACAAATGTAGATATGGGGGGGGGGGGGGGGGGGGGGCTTGGAGCCAAGATAATTTTACACTTAGCCCGTCCCGGCTCGGTTTCAGTGGGGCACTTCCTAAAATAGATTCAATAGTCTCCCACGGTACTTCTGTTCTACCGGTAACTGGTTCACCGTTAATTTTTAACCCAAGGAGCATGCCAAGATAATTTTACACTTAGCCCGTCCCGGCTCGGTTTCAGTGGGGCACTTCCTAAAACAGATTCAATAGTCTCCCACGGTACTTCTGTTCTACCGGTAACTGGTTCACCGTTAATTTTTAACCCAAGGAGCATATGAACATCTTCTAGAGTTATCGTACACTCACCTGATGGGAAAAGAAACGTGTGTGTCTTCAGTCTCCATCTTTCACATAACGCGGTTATTAAACAATTATCTATGTTGTATCTACGAACCATCTTCATCACAACCCTTACCTTACACACAACCATTCTCACAAACACACCGTGAAAATGAACCCTCGTCTTCACAAGCACCGCCACAAACGAATCCACAAACACAAACTCGGCTGAATGATCTTTTCGTGCATCAATTTGAAGACATCCCAGACAACATTCAAGAAGACGAAGATAGTAGTGAAAGTGACGAAGACGAGTCACTTCAACATGATGCAGATGAAGAAGACGAACACCACAACAAAAACGAAGATGAAGACAATGATGAAGACATTTGGGGCAACATTTTGTCTGGAACCCAACCACAACCAACACAAGAGGCAGTACCGATCAGAGTAGCTTACTGTCCCCCGCTGCATATGTGTAACCTTGACGTTGCTGCATTTGATGCTCTACCCACGGACGATCATTGGAATACGATTGTTCCGCTAGATGGAGCTATTGCGGTAGGAATGACATTTCATAGCAAAGAAGACTGCTTGCATGCTATCAAGTCTTTCCACATCCAACAATCGGTGGATTACAATGTTATACACTCAGATCCTACAAGATATGTCATTAAATGTACAAACGAGACATGTGGATTCAACTTGAGAGCATCCTACAGAAAAAGGAATGGCAAATGGAAGATTGGGACAATGTCCGGTCAACACAACTGCACATCGAATTCATTTTCACAAGATCATCGCAAGCTCAACTACAAACTTATAAGCGATAGCATCAAAACACTTGTGCATGCAGATGCCTCGACTAAGCCAAAGTTGATCATTGCGCACATACAAGAAAAGTTTAACTACACAACCACGTACAGAAAGGCGTGGATGGCAAAGAACGCGGCAATTGAATCTATTTACGGGAATTGTGAGGAATCTTATAATGTTCTTCCGCAATGGTTGAATGTGATGAAGGAAACAATGTCAGGAACCGTATTCGATTTGAAGATGTGGATTGGAGAGAATGGAGAGACACAATTTCATCGTCTATTTTGGGCCTTCTATCCATGCATCCATGGGTTCAAGTACAGTAAACCGGTTGTCCATGTCGACGGGACGTGGTTGTATGGAATGTACAAAGGGACCTTATTGCTTGCGGTAGCACAAGATGGGAACAACAAAACAATTCCAATTGCATTTGCGCTAGTCGAAGGTGAGACCAAGGAGGGATGTAGTTTTTTTCTGAAAAATCTTAGGAGGCACGTCACACAAGGACTTTCTGTCTGCATGGTCTTCGACAGACATGAATCAATTAAAAGCGCATTCAATGACCCATAGAATGGTTGGCAAGAAACTGGTTCAACTCATGTGTACTGCATCAGACACATCAAGCAAAATTTCATGAGGGCAATCAAGGATGGATATCTTAAGGATATCGTCAATAATATAGGTAAAAATACTATCTTACAGCTTTTTTAATTCGAGTAATTATTAACTATAATATTTAACTATTTTTTTATTTAACATACCGGATATGCCCTAAACATACCCTTGTTCGACTACTACCGTTGTATAATCCAGGAGGCAAATCAGCGTGCATTAGATTGGGTGGACAATATACCGAAGGAAAAATGGACTCAAGCATATGACGAGCGTCGTCGATGGGGACAAATGACAAGCAACATCATTGAGTCATGGAACTCTGTGTTTAAGGAAACACGCAACCTACCTGTTACACCTATATAGTCCAATCAACCTACTATAGGTTGGCGTGTCTTTTTGCCGAAAGAGCTCAAGGTGCGTTTGCAAGGGTAGGTTCTGGATACGTGTTCAGTGAATATTGCCAAAACATGCTTAAGGATGACATTGTAAAGTCCAACATCCATCATGTCGAACAGTTTGACCGACAGATGTATACTTTCTTTGTTCGTGAGACTGTCAACTACAAGCAAGGGAGACCAATGGGAACTTTCAAGGTTGATCTACAAGCGAGGTGGTGTGACTGTGGGAAATATCAAGCCTTACATTTGCCTTGTTCCTATTGCGTGTTCTTCTTTTCACTATGACTACACAACCCTTATTCCAGACATGTTCAAAAACGAGAATGTTTATGCGATCTACAACAAAGCATTCAAAGTAGTCCACGACAAGAGTTATTGGCCCCCATACGAAGGTCCTAAGCTTTTCCATAATCCAAACATGCAAAGACTAAAGAAAGGTCGACCCAATAGTACTCGCATTAGGACTGAAATGGACGAGGAGGTGGAAGAAAGGACATCGAGACTGTGTGGGTTGTATCGACATCCCGATCATATTAGGAGAAATTGTCCGACCAATAAAAAACGCCAGTTAATATCGTTATGTATTATGTGTTCAACCAATCTTTTATAAGTATTTATGACTTGTTTTTTTACTTTTAATCAAATTTCGTTGTTTAAAGAAATTAAGCAATTTTGTGATTTTAATTATGATTTTTAATATATTAGTTAAACAAAATAATATACGAGATAAATCAAACACGAAATGTTGTTTCATTTAAAATCAAATTAAACACTCAAACACTACTCAAATCAAGTAGACATGATTCAAAAGAAGTAGAAATGTGTGAAAAAATAATTGTGAATTTGGATGAATGGTATGGTGAACTTATAGTGCCAAAAAAAAAGGAAAAACGAGAAAAAATTAAAAATCCATTACGGCCAAACCAAATGGCTGTAATAAAAAAAAAAAAATTTAAAAAAAAGATAAGAAGTGATGGCTCTGCACAAACCTGCCGCATGTCAGAAAAAGCAGTCCATTACCGCCATTTGAAATGACCGTAATGGAGAAAACGACCAAAAAAAAAAAAACTTTCCCAAAGTGGGTCATTTTGGTATATAATTCTCAAAGGGGGTCAAATGTTTCATTTTTTTTTTGGCATTAGGGTCAGAAAAAAAAATCATAGGGGAAAGACTTTCGCTCCTTTCTCCCTTTCCTTCCCTTCCCCTCCTAAATATTTCCTTCTCATCCCCTCAAAACTCGCAAACAAAGCCTAACTGGTGGACATTGTAAATATACCAAGAAACAACTCTTAAATGTGTTAGGAGGATACCTAGGAAGAAAACTAATAATAATAATAATAATAGCAACAACAACATTAATAACAAATGAGGATGATAATAATATTTAGAAAATCTTGTGTTGAGTCTAATCCAAGACAAATCAATGTGGTTGTTCATGAATTAGTAAAGATGATCATATCTATAGTTAATTTTCGCATTTTAACCGATGTATTCTCTTGTATTAACATTCTTATCGTTAATGAAATGAGTTAAACTTATTGCAGTAAAACAATATTTTACCTTTACTAAGTGGAAATGAGTTAAACTCATTTCATTAATAATAAGAGGATGAAATGAATTCCTTCAGAAAAGAGGATGAAATGAGTTAAACTTGTAGTAAAAAAAAATATTTTATCAATAATGGTTTGGTTTAAGTGGTAAGAGATATTTATTCTTATGAGTTCGATCTCTAATTATTATGTATAAAGAAATTCGGTTTAAAAAGGAAAACTTATTTTGTGCACTCCACACATTTTCTAAAGGAGATTTAAGTTAAACGGCAGTGAAAATTTTGTACATGCAACATGATAATCCAAGAAATAATAATATCTCCATTGCTATAACAAAATTATTATTTCTTGTAAACAACTTCCCTCGTTTTCTTCATTTATTTTATTATATGCCATAATTATAATATATAATAATTGATGTTTACGCAACTTTCTATTTTGGATTTTTTTTACAAGTATCTTCCGGATGATTTTTTGTCATGACCACTCATCGCCCATTTTGAACCACTAGTTTAAAACTTTCCAACAAGCCAAGTTTTGCCACTACTCATATCACTTGTTCCTACGTGTCAAATAGCATTATCACATATGGTCTTGTTTGTGTCTAATTGGATTATCTAGATTTTTAACTCAAAAGCATAATATGATATTGTGAAATGCATATACTACACTAAAAAATCATGAATCACATGACATGACCATGATGTTTCTTTAGTCAAATATAGTTCGATACATGCTAAGGTTGCCTTGATTTTAGTGAAGATTCTCTATTTTATATATTCTCCCTCACATAGTATATTTGCCTATCTGGATTGTGATCTCTCATTGGAGATTGGAATTGTGGTAAATAGTGTCAGTGATCAAGATGGAGGTGAAATCTCTCTCTTCCAATTCTGTGTCCACATTTGAAGTTGGAAAATTTTCTTCCACTTTGTTCACAAGTTTTAGGCACAAATTTGGAGTTAGATACTCTCCTCAGTTCAAGTGCCGCAGAGGTAACTAAAAAGCCAATTAGATTCTTATATAAGCTTTTTAAGTTTGGTTTAGTTCTTACTTAAAAAAAAAAAGTTTGGTTTAGTTCATTTTTTTTTAATCTTTACTTGTGTGTGTTTTGCATAAAATCTAAAGTCATGGTTAATTTGGTATTTATTTCGTTATTAACTCTCCGGTTCTCAGGGAAAGGACCCTGATAATCCGGAGTGAGGTCTAGAGGTAAGTAAAGTCTAATCAAAGATTTTTTTCAGCTAATATTTGAACTTATAATTGATGTTTTTTTCAACTAAAATGTTAAAGAGAATGTAGAACATGGGTTTAATATATTATCATCTTTAATTTCAGGGTTGTTTCTTAAAACTTATAGTGCCTCAGATGACACTTATTTGGCAGATAAAGCTGTGATTTGTTCAGATGATTTTGCATCAGAAACAAGTTCCCATTGTATTAATGGATCAACTTCAAGCTTGTATTACAGAAATCTTATACTTGATGCTTTTGATGATGAGTATGGAGGGATTCTCATTGATCCAAATAGGTTACCTCATAATCCATATGCCTTTGCATCTATGCTTTGTTTATCTCTTTCTCACTGGAAAAGAATGGTAAAATCATCTATCCATGTGTATTATCCTAGTGGAAGCATCATCCAGCATATTGAAAACCTAACATTATGAGGTTTTGCAGGGAAAGAAGGGAATTTGGCTTAAGCTGCCTATAGAGCAATCTGATCTTGTTCCGGTTGCTGTCAAGGTGATTTAACTTCCTGCATTTCTACTAATAAAGAAATTATTTACTGTTAATTTTCATTAAGTAAAAATGTCACACCTAAATCACACAATGATATTTGTTAGAATTTGTTAAATATATTGTTTAACGTAATTACAAGTTAGTTATGATTAGTTGCAAGTTGGTTATATTAGTTGTCTTAGGATCACTATATAACTCAAAGAAACATTCACAAAATGACTAGCAAATTTGATCAAATTTTCTAGGAAATTTTTCAGTCTTTACTCTTTATTTAGTTCAAATTTTGTTTTCACTAGTTGAAGAGTTGTTGAATCTATGAGGTAACTAGACTCATTTTGGTCTCAGGAAGGTTTTCAATACCATCATGCAGAGCCAGGACATGTGATGTTAACTTACTGGATTCCTGAAGGACCTTGCATGCTTCCAGCAAATGCATCACATCAAGTCGGTATCGGAGGATTTGTCATCAATCAAAACAATGAAGTATGGTTTTTTTCTTCTGTCAATAACTAATACTAACATAGCATGATAATGATAATCTGCAAAAGCTTTGCAAGGAATTGTTTCAAATTTGTCCGCATTTCTTCTACATGATTTCTAAATGGTTCTTTTCTAATTTGATTCATGCAAGTAATAATTTTTGTATAACTTCTTCTAACAAATTTGTAAAGGTGCTTGTGGTGCAAGAGAAACACTGTTCTCCTGCAACTCTTGGCCTTTGGAAAATACCAACTGGATTCATTCATGAGGTATGTATGCTTCACTTAATTTTCCTAAATGCTCAATAAAACCAAATAGAAAGCTGTTAGAACAGAAACCCTTATTCAATGGTAAACAAATGCGAAGAGCGCAAACAAAGAACACGTGATATATTTGATCACGGTGTTCAGTCAATTGTGCTTATGTCTGTGACCGCAAAAATTTATTCTATTCAATCTTATGGTTTATATATTACAATTTATGTTTAAATACGACGGTCCAGTTTACATGATTTCCCCTAAACTGTACCCAACATAAGCTAAACTAGAGATAGTGTTGAACTGTGTTTCCATTTATGTAGTGTTATATGTTGTAACTTGAATTCATCGCTTGTGTGAATTGTCTCAGGCAGAGGAGATTTACACAGGAGCTGTAAGAGAAGTGAAGGAAGAAACTGGGGTAAAGATTGATTTAACTTTGAGATATTCCTAAGTTTTGGTGTAAATAAAATTAAAAATTGAACTTATTCATAAGGTTGCATGATAGGTTTCAATTGCTTAAAATGAAGACTTTCTTTTGATGTTGCAGATTGATACAGAGTTTATTGAAGTCATAGCATTCAGGTAACACCAATCATGTCATCAAGAAATTTAAATAACTTTTAATGACATAAATTTGAAATTGTTACTATTGATTATGTGAATATACATTTATACAATGTAGCTATGAATTCTGATGAACTTCATGATAAAATCTAGGCATGTGCACAATGTGGCATTTGAGAAATCAGATTTGTTCTTTATCTGCATGCTAAAACCACTGTCAGCTACTATCACTGTGGATGATCTTGAAATTGAAGGAGCAAAATGGATGCCACTGATTGAGTTTGTAGAGCAACCACTAATACAAGAAGATTCCATGTTCAAGAAGATTGTAGATATCTTTATTGCTCGTCTTGGGAAACGTTATTGTGGACTATCAACTCATCAAGTAGTTTCCAAGTTTGATGGAAAAATTACTTCCCTATACTATAATGTCTTTGACAATGATGATTCCAACTGTGTTGGAAAATAATTTAGCTCTAAAATCTGAGCTAACCAATATACTACTATAGATGTCCGGTAGAATATGTAACATATAATTGAGGTTTTATTTGCTAATGTGTACTGATAACTAATGTATATAAATGTTAATATCAATAAAGAGTTGCTATGGAACATTACACTTGTTCCTCATTTCAGTTTGGAAAGTAGAAGCATGTAAGAATATGTTGATTTTCGCCTCCATCTTGTAATTTATTGAACCAGTTAAGAAAATCAGAATGTATATAATATATTTGAAGGTTAATATTTTATGTTAAGAGACAAAGTTGATTGGTGACTGATACGGAGTGGATCGGAGACAACAGCTGGAGTTGGTGATGTATCTGCAAACATTGTGACGTCGAGTAGAATGATGGGTTTATTAGATTTGATTGTGTACCTTCCTCGCGATGCATGTGTACTTTTATAAGTGGGGTTTCACGTGAATTAGGGTAAATCTCATTGCTTTACTGAGATATTATCAACGCAATTAGTAGATCACTGTCTGATGATGATCGTGCGGTGATTGGCTACTAGAGGGATAGGATTTGGCACGTTGGCGGCACAATGTCTTAACCTGTGCCATTGTAGTGAAGTTTATAGAGATTGGGTCTGGGAACAATACACATCCTTAAACATTATGAACTGCATAAAATTCTTAGATTTTTTTTAACTCGATCTTCGACTCAAACAACTACTAATTTTTACTAACAATACACACACGTTAACATCTAAGTACTGAAAGTTTATTCCTAATATTTTGAAAGCAATTTGAAAAGATATTTTTCATCATTCATCAATATCTCTATCGCTATCTACTATTATTTTCATCACGGGAAGAGTCCAAAACTCCAGTTTTGTTTTCAATGGACGTTTAGCATTGGATTTTAGTTAAAATAATACAATTAATTATAGAGTTGGATTTGTATTGAACCTTCAGTTTCAGTCTCTCACTATCAATTATCAAAACGAACGAACCCTTGATGAATCGTGACGTGTAATTTATCACACATCTTTTCTAAATAAGATTGAATATGTACGTTGCTTTATTTGCCCTCACACGACCAGTAACATCATGGTCAACTGTTGCATTATTATTTACACATATATGCAACAAAATTAGGAGTCAAATTGGGGAAGAAATTGTATGAGTATGAGGTTGGCTGGCGTCCTCTCACAACCACAGGAAAATAACGCCATGTGAACTATCACAAGCTCCGTAAATAATTATTAAAAAGTTTCAATTATATTTCAAACCAAAATTGGTGGTCCAATCAATTTGGACAGACATAATTCTTTTATTTCATTGTTTAATTAAATAGTGAAGTTTCATTTTGCTCCTCATAGAAAACACAAAAGATAGACATACTTTTTTTATTTTATTTCATTGTTTAAACAGTGAAGTCTATTTATTTTTTTTTATAAAAACAAAATGATATTCATTCATTCAAATCGAGAGACTACATCATTCAACACCGCTAAAAACGTAAAGGATGAATCTGCGAACAAACTCACAACATCCAAGTTAATAGCATACAGCGACATAATGCTTACAAAAATATATGATAAAATTAAAGTGATCGGAATATCCATGGCCTCCAGATCTGCAACGTTGACGCCCAAATCTTTGATTGAATAATCGATCTTTCAAAATGAATCAAATGAACACTGCAAGAAGACAGGAAAACAAACAACGCCGTACAGGACGACGAACAACAAACCACCACACTTAGATGATGAAATCACAAAGAAAAAACCTAGATCTATATGAAAATCACTTATTTAGATTGAAATAGAGAGAAAAAGATGAAGAGGGGTGATTTTAGGTCAAGAATTGACCCAAAACCACCCCTCAATGAAGAAACTGGAAGAGAAAAATTAGGGCCGACTTGTTGGAGAGGGAGAATTTGTTAATAATTGTCTAAGAATGCAATTCTCTGACGTCTCATTTTGTTCATCATTGAAAACACGAAATCTAGTTCAGATGTCATAATTAACTTAATAAAATTGTCAAAATTGTGTATGTGAGATTTCAATTACCATTATCATTTTATCTATCTAAAAAAATAAAATACACAAAGTTCATGTTAGTCCTGATAAAGAAAAGTGCAATTTTTAATCTTTTAGAAAAATAATTCAAGACATATTAGTTTTTTTGTCGATTATTTTTCACAACCGATTTTTTTGGATGTTAAACAAAACTAAGAGTGTTTAAATGGAGATTAAGAAAAGACACTTGAATCATTGTGATCAATTTGGTTTATATATGAGATCGATTTTGAAAGCGGTTTACTTCATCATGTGATGGAGCGATATCAGACGCATAAAAAGGACTTGCACTTAGTATTTCTTGGTTTGAAGAAGACGTGTGATAGAGTGATTACAGATATTTTGTGGACAGCTCTAGAGAAGAAAGAAAGCTCTAAAGAAAGAGAGAGGGGGAGGGGGGGTTGCGATTGCTTACATTTGAGCTAACAAAGATATGTATGAGGGAGCTTCAACTAGTGTGAACATACATAGAGTTACCGACAATTTTCTCATAGCGTCAGCCATTAGCCAATATATTTTTACTTTAGTTTTGGATGTACTCACAAAACAGATCCAATAGTTAGCATTAAGATGTATGTTTTTTCCCTTTAATTTGCATATGATGTGGTCTTGCTTGGAGATTCAAGGGAGGAATTGAATGGGAGTTTGGAATATAATTTCGGTGTATGGTTTGCGTTCGAGTAGAAGGAAGACATAGTATATAAAATGTAATTTCAGCAAAAGACAAAGTAGTTCTACCTTAAAGGTGATAGTTAGAGACTATATCACACCTCAAATTACACGATTTAAATATCTTATGTGCATGGTACAAATTGACAGAGAAATATAAGTAGGTACAAATCATCGCATTCAAGCTGGGTGGTTGAAATAGATACGAGCCTCAAGTGTTTTATGCGATATAAAATAAAAATACCGCTCAAGTTGAAGGCAAAATTCTATCGAACAACTGTCAGACCAACGATATTGTAATGAACTGAGTGTTGGACAATTAAGAATCAACATGAGAATAAGGTAAGTGTCCTGAAGATAAGAGTGCTATGTTGGTTGTGTGATAAGACTAAACGATATAAGAGAGTTTCGGTAGAACCTATTCTAAAAATAAAACCTTTTTTCACAACAAAAAATGAAACTTATTTTACCGTAAAAAAATAATTAATAATCTCTAATAAAATTCAAAAAAATCTCTGAAATAAACTAAAAAGTGTAGTTGCTTTTTAAAGAAGAAAGAATAATGAAAACGCCCAAAAGGCAAAAGCAAAGAGCGTCTGATTTTAGGCTTTGTGGGAGAGTCACCTTACGTTTTGTTCTTCAACTTCAACCCCAAATTACTCTCCAATTTCCAATTTCTACCCTTTACTCTTCTCCCCTCCCTCTTCTTCTATCGTAAGTTTCTCTCTCTTCCATTTTCCATTGCTCCTTCTCTCTCTCTCTCTCTCTTTTAATAATCTATTTGGTTAAAGTTTCCCGCATCCATTTCATTCAGATAATTATTATTAGGTAATTTAATTTTAATTTCAACCTCAATTGCATTTTCTCTGTAAAACCCCATCATAATAATTCCAACGATTTCAATCAAGTTTTGTTTTTTCTCTCCTCAAAATCCCAATCCCAGATTTTCCACCCAAAAAAAAACTAAACCCCAGATGAAAATTTTGGATTTTTAATCTAACCTTTTGTTAAAAATTATATATTTGTTGATAGGTTATTTCCAATTTTGATATGTATTATTCTGGACAATGTTTTTAGGCTTTGAGGCGAAGAAGAATGAGGTTGTGATTTTTGGAGTGTAATTTAAGAATTAGGGGAGAAGGAAGGGAGGAAATCATACACAATGGCATCTTTCCCAAGGAGCTCTAGCTTGGAAAGGGTGCAAGATAGCGAGAAAAAGAGTCATACCATGGTGTACCTTAATGTTTATGATCTTACGCCTGCCAACAATTATCTATATATGCTTGGTGTTGGGATCTTTCATTCCGGTATCGAAGGTTTGTTTGCTTGGTCTTTTAATTTCATGATAAATTTTCTATTTTGTGCTTGATTTGATAAGATAATTATGTTTTTTATTTATTGGTATGAAATTGCTTTGGCGCTATGGTGAAATGTTTAATCGTTAATATAACTGAATACCACAACATTGTTATGATTCATATTTGTTGAGAATTCTCACATTTGATGAGATATGACTTGAAATTATGTTTATAAGCTGTGGTTTTGGGGGGTAGTCCTAAACTTATGAACCAGTTTTGTAGGTTTGACTTAGGTCCAATATAAAAAACCTTATATGGTATCAGAGTTTATTCAAGATCCATTTGATACCCTGCAATGGAGCCATTTGGGTCACGCTCCAGGCGGTGTGTTTATAAGTGGAGGTCAGTCCTCACTTTACAAACCATTATGTGTGTGCTGGTCTGTAGAAAAGAATGGTATGCGAATAGGTTATCAGATAGTTGGTCATCCACTCATTCATTTAGGTTTCTTGTAGTGTCATGCCTCTAGAGAATACTACTTTGTGGTGGAAATAGGAAATGTTGTTCAAATTGATTGGTGTATGAAGTACATTAAATTGGGATGGTGAACCAGTAAGGGATTATTTTTTGTAGCTATCACCGTAGACATTTTACTCTTTGGTCATATGATCTCTAATATACTCATTTGTGAATTTACTTAATTATTTTACATACTGTTTTATATCATTTTTAAGTTCTAGTTTAATTATATGTGCACTTATTATGTTTCAATATACCTGTTTGATCAAAAAAATTGTAGTTTGTCTAATTATATGTTTCAATATAGTTAAGGAATATGTATCTACTTAGATTACCCATACAAGGAAGCAGTTTGTCTGCCTTTTTTTTTTTCTTTTTCAAAAAGAAATTGAATTACTTTTTCTTCGGCTTCATTTTCTCTCCTCTGCTTTTTACATATTCTGTCTTCTTTACTAAGATTGATTTTGGAAAATTAAGGGCTACCTTAAAATATATTTTTTGTATAGCCTCTCGTAAAGCCTTTTATTTTACCGTCATTGTCATCCTTGGCGACGTTTAGGGTGTTGTGGTTTGAAGGTCGCGCTTGCTCGTGGTGAGCTCGCAAAGGACATGTTTCAAAATAGAAGTGTAGTTTGTATGACTGTTTTTTTTGTAAAATCACAACCATTTAACTATAAATAGTTTATCCAAAGGCTGTTAATGATGCTTCACGGGTGAGACATCTATTATGGTACCTCACCAGATGTAGCTCCCTGTCTTAAGTTAATCAATGATATAGAAACCTTGCACACTTGCTACTTCTGGGTCTTTGATTCCCATATGTTGAGCCTTTATAAATCTAAATATACAACACTTCTATTTTCCAGGACTGCGATTCTAGAAGTTTGTGGGCTTATGAGTTTTGTGTTGCTTCTAGCGTGCATTTTGCATTATCACGTCATGGATGATTGACTATTTTGTGGGTTCTGAATAAAAATATTTCATGCAAACGGATTATAGGGTTTTCATTTGATTAAGTATTTGCTATGCACTGTTTGTTTACTGATTTCTTCTTAGCTGTTTTGACAAGTTCATAGAGTATTATGTTGTATTAAGCATTTGCCTTTCATTGCTGCTAGCTTTTTCTAGTGGGTCGTTTTGTTTGTCATGCCAAATCATAATAAGTGTTGATATATTATGCACCTAGTGAAAGAAGCAGTTTATCTTATAGTATACTGTTCTATTTGGATGATTGTTATTGGTTTCATTTATTTTATTAATTTGAAAGTTTATAAAATGGAATCCTTTATGCCCACATTAGGATTTATTAGTATGAAGTAATAGTAATAATAATACCAAAAGATGCATCAAACACTGAGGAATTTCTGTTTGTCAGACTTCGATTTCTGTTTCAAGTTAGTTTTCAAGTCACAAAATGGAGTCCGCTTCACCAGATATATCACACAATCTTAAAACTGTCATATTTTTCTGAAAGAAATTTCATTCACAGTTTAATATAGCACCAAACTTATAGGCACTGTTCCTACTCTTCTCTACTAAAAGTATAGTATAACTGTCACGAATAATTTTGAAAGGTTTTTTTTTTCTTAAAGAAAAAATAAACTACCTCTTTATTAGAGGATTAGCAAGAATAGTGCACTTGATCTAAGTTTTGTCCTTTAATATAACTACATATATTGTAACGCAGCAGAGTTATATCTTGAAACAAATTATTGATCAGGAATATGGTGTACTGTATTGCCATTTTAGTACCCTTGGAACTAACTTTGTTCATGGTTTTTGCTTTTCATTAACAGTGCATGGCATGGAATATGGGTTTGGAGCACATGAGTACTCATCAAGTGGAGTATTTGAGGTGGAACCTAGAAGTTGTCCTGGCTTTATCTTCAGACGATCAGTATTGTTAGGCACCACCGATATGTCTTATTCACAATTTCGTTCTTTCATTGAGCGCGTTTCAGCAAAATATCACGGAGACACTTACCATCTGATTGCTAAGAATTGCAACCATTTTACAGATGAAGTTTGCCAACAGTTAACAGGAAAGCCTATCCCTGCGTGGGTAAATCGGTTAGCTCGTGTCGGTGAGGGCTCTCTCTGTCTTTGTGTATTGTATATGCAGGATAAGGCTCCTCTGAAGGGAGCAATTCACTTTAGAGAGCAAGTGAGAAATATCAATCGTTGGTAAACAAATCAACTGTCGATCTTATATGCACATGCATAACAAATCATGGATGGTTACAATTCTAACCCTTGATTTTCTCCCTTTACGAACTACTCACTTCAGAGGAGCCTAATTCGTAAATGTAATGTGCACAAGTGTGTTGTTTTCCATTATGAAATTCTATTGGGATAAACAACTAAATTAAGTGCTTATACCACAATCAAAGTGGTGATGTATAAGCTCTTTCTATAACAAAAAATAAAATAAAGGCAAACCGTTTTCATATAAGCTATGAACTGTTTTTCGTGAGTTATTCTGGAAAGTTTATGAAAACAAGCTGAAAACAACTTATGGTTTTCCAAATAGTCTCACAGATGCTTATGTCAGGAGATAAACTCAAATAAGTCAATTCAAACAGACTCTGAATCTTGTAATTACATCTACTAGTGTAGTTTTTAAGCTGATCAAATGCAATTTGAGCTTTCAGGTTCTTTTTGCAATTGCCTTCTGCCAGAAAGCCTTCAGGTTGAGGCTGTTAGACATGAACCTGATCATCTTGTACATTCTGGTAAGCTATGGATGAAGACAACTATATCTACTAATTGTTTTGCATTCTGGTATCTTTCAGATTGATTTATTGGCTGTCTCAGAAAAAAAAATCCAATATTAATGGCACATAGCATATGACATGTCTATTATCTTTGTTGTATGCAGTTTGTTTTCATTAATTTTTAATTTTTTTTTTGAATTGGAAAGAAACACTTTTGGCTAATAACATTTGTTACTGCAGATGAAGAGGAATCAGAATCTGACAGCCATTCTGAGTCAGATGATAGTGAAGAGGAAGGTTCCAAACACCATTTGCTAAATTCACATAATGGTGATGTCTCCTTTATAAAGGAAAGACCAATGGACGTCGAATGATTTTCATGTGCTGCTTTAATTGTGATTATTATTAATAATTAATTATTAATAATAATATTTATTCTTTTTTTCTTCCTTCAAGTTCAACTGTCTCCTTTCTGAGTCAATTGTATCTGCAATAGTAGTTCTCAGTGTAACAAGTTTTCGCATAATAGTTTGTATTGAATCTCCTGTATGTTGTGTGCTTCCAAATGGAGTGGCTTGGCTGTAAATGCTTTCTAGATACAGACAAAATTGTTCTGATATGCCGTTCATCTGATGTGTAGAGATATTGAGTGTATTTATGGTTTTTTTCCATTAAATTTATACTTCTAAATGTTTGTAGTACAAAATCACTTTTTCATCTCTTGTTTGGGTTTTTAAAAATGTTTTTTGAATGAGTATTGAAAAAATCACCCACTGAATATTTTTTTCGGTGGATAGACAGTGTTATTAACCACTTGAAAACTCATGCACACAAATGTGGGATTCCTGGTTTGAACTTGAAACATGGCGTCTAGTCTAGGAATTTTGGCATTTGTTAGTGGAACTATGACTTGTGGACAATCACCCATTGAATTTAATTGTTAATTGTTTTTTTTTAACAAATTGGAAACTATTATCATCAAATAGATTAAACATGACATAAGTTGTACGAGGACCATGTTTTTGGAAGTAAAATATCATAAACACAAGGAGAGAATAAACATTATCAATATCATCTCTACCTTTGTTTTTATGACCTTTTACTTCCAAAATTCCAAAAATTTGTTCTTGTGTATATATTGTTTTATTACAATTTGATCAATGTTTATTTTCATTGAAAATTTTTTGTTGCCACATGTTCTTGAATTGATAATCATTCAAAATCCTAATAAATGAAAAGACATGTAAGAATTTGAGAAAATCGTCAATTTTGTTAAGAACCATATGAAAAACACTTAAGAAAAGACACCTGTGTTTTTTCTCTTTTTCCAAAACTAATATATTAAATATAAAAACCGTAAACACTATATCTGTGTCGTTCTTAATTCCCACTCCATTCATTCTTACAAATTCCCACTCCATTCATTCTTACAAACATGTCCTTTAAGATTTTTCTTCAAAAACGAATTAGCCTCAATTAGTTAGTAAATTTTAAATACATTTGTCCTCAAAGTGCAATTTGGTTAGTAGTTCCATAAAACATTGATATGCAGTGGTTAGGGTTCAAGCATCATATCCCCGTGAGTTTAACTCAGTTGGCAGGAATATTGCATATTATATGCAGGGACCGGGGTTCGAACCCCGAACACTCCACTTCTTCACAATTTAATTGTATAAGCACTACCACTAGGCTACTTGACAAAAAAAAAGGGTTCGAGCATCATATTTCCCGCTTCTTCACCCAATATGTGAGTTTAGCTAGTAATAAAAAAATAAATTAATTAAATACACTGATCTTTATTTGACTCATCCACTCATTTACCCTCTTTTTGCATTAGTATAAGTAAAAAATAATTAAAAGAATAAGAGTATAAAAAGAACTTTGTACTCTACCCAAACAGAAAGAAGTCTTCGTCAAATTAAGATTAAATAAGGTGTGCGAAATCTTAGGCATGGACCGAACAAAATAACTATGAATAAAACTAAAAACACATTATATAGTAGCGATATTAGTCAGGAAGTAATGCATCAGGAGAATTTTATTGAGACTATTATTCCACTAGTGCAAATTGAACAATTTTGATGGTTAATTTTACAAACTGTATTGGATCGGAAATTGACAATGGTAGCAATGAAACCAACTAGCAGCATGAGTGAGCAGCAACATGTTTGTATTCATAAGCGTGAGCCTCAAAACAAATCTGCCAATTTTTTAGTAACTGACATATCGAAAAACCATCTAGCAACGGAAATACTTCCCAAAACTAACTCATTATTAGCACATTATATAAAGGAAGTACATCCATTGATTGACCTGTATGACACTCATCATTTGCTTTCAAATGAGCTAAGTAGCGGGGAATATATACAGAGGAAAAAAACACGCGTAATGGATTCAGCCCCCGTCATACATGAATTATTATTGGGAACAGCAGAGGGACACATGTCGAACTTAGAGGCTACATTTTCAGTACACATGGATATCAACATTAATTTCTCCCAAGTGATTAGTTCTGATTGAGCAACTGCTTTCCCTGCTCAGTTTTTCCGTAGATATCTTCTCGTCGGTACCGTATCGCAACCAAAAGCATGATATTCTAGCCAATGCTGCCTGTCCAGCAACTCGCACGCGGTAAACAACGCTTAAATCTGCCCATATTTCTCTTGCCATGGTATCTGATTGACAACTTTGGTCGTATCCTTCGAGATCTTGCTCTGTTACCACAACTACAGAATTGTCATCAAAAGGTACAAGATCGTGTGAAGCTGCTGCAAACTCAGAAGCCTTTACTAATAGATCAGCTGCGGGTGCAAATCCAACAGCCCTCCTTAAAATTAGGTGGCGGTAGTATTCCTGGACAGCCTGAAGTTTAAACAATTAAATGAATGAAGATTAATGATCACCATTAATTACTCTATTCTAACGCAAATACAAAAAATATAATTGGTTATAAACATGTATAATGTATTCATAAAGAATAAAATTTGATAGTACATAAATTCTGTTCATTTCCAGCAACAAACTTGATAAAAAAATATGATAGGTAAACTGGAGCTGTAATATCTACAAAAAAAAAAAAAAAAAAAAAAAATACAAA
>Ga0228710_1004660_pt1 | contig 21588 bp, 12 predicted proteins | sample MedpolnodulmetaG_FD_177995 | JGI IMG/M metagenome (GOLD analysis project Ga0228710, IMG submission 177995) | Root nodule microbial communities from Medicago polymorpha collected in Santa Monica, California, United States - pink nodules | ecosystem: Host-associated > Plants > Roots > Nodule... | reverse complement strand
AATATTTTATTGAGATGTGCTTAACCAACTCTTTAAAAGTGTAAAAAAATAATATTATTTTTATTATAAAACTTTCTTTTTTAAATCCTTTAACAAGAACAATTGTTAACAAACATACATAGACACCGAACACAACACGAACATAGATACATCAAAACTGATAATAATTTTACAAAATAATTTAATTTAATGTAATTATATGTGCCGGTGTTGGATACCGATGTATCAAATATCAATGTATGTCTGACAACAAAACACATCTAATCTAAAAAATATTTGTATCTGTTAATATAACTCTTGTACACTTCTGGTTGACCTGTTAAATATATTCATATATATTGCATTTAGTAGTATTAAATATTCTTAATATACATACTTATGAGGTTGACATGTTGTTTTACTTTGACTTTGATTTGGTTGATTTTGAGTCATATATCATATATGGTAAACATATGTCAGACATGAATAAAGAAACATGCAACTTGCAATCATAAAAGCATAAAAAATTATGGTATTGATTGAATAACAAACAAAAATAGAAAACAGAAGTGCACAAAATATTGATTTGATAACATGGTTCAACAAAATTGAAAAATAAAACAAGATAAAATAGATGCAGTGAAAAATAGTACCTTCAGATCTGAAAAGTCTGACAACAGCAGCAGCTAGGTTGAAGAGAAAATGTGGGAACAGTTAAGAAGAATAAGCATGTAGAAAATGCGGGAACAGTTAAGAAGAATAAGCTATGTAGAAAATGCGGGAACAGTTAAGAAGAATAGGCATGTATCGCATAAATAAATATATAAATAGGCAAATAAAAAATGAAAAAAATATTAAAAATAGTGCCAAGCAGGTTTCGAAGTGCGTTCCAGTGCACAGAAGCTCCGATTTTTTTTCCAAAAATTCATTTCTACAGCTTCTCGTAGAAGCTCAATCTATTCAATTTTGTACATTGAACAAAAGCTACTTCTTCGGCTAAATAGCTTTATTACAAATGTGTTTGGCCCTACTTTCTCCTTATAAGGAGAAGAGAAGCCCAAAAAAGCTTGGCCAAACAAGCTCTTAGAACATTCAAGTGATGAATGGCTTCTCATATCGGTTTCGATCAATTTAATTTGAATATAAAAACAAAAATGGTGAGCTCTGAGACATTTATTCATCCACTCTACAATCTCATCATGAGACGGCAGGCGTTTCAAAAGCACGGAGAGGGATTTCCTCATCTTGCCGTACGAAACACCCTTCCCGGGACTCACTCCGGCGACGGAATAATCCAAAGCCGACGGAGGAGGTGAGAGATCAACTCCTGACCGAAAGCGGTGGTGCTCCTCATAACCGCTCGATGGAGAGTAACCGCTCGACGACGAACTCAAAGCATTCTCAGCGATCTCCGAACAAACACACATGTTAAGCAACTCATAAAATCAAATGGAAAAAAGCAATGTAAAAAGAGGTTAAGGGAAATACCTGTAAAAATTAGAGAACTTCCTGGAGAGAGAGAGAAAAAAGGGACCGAATAACGGGAAGATCACAAACCTCAAAGATATAGCACTAACAAACTGATTCTTGCGCAAATATGGGGACATAAACACACCAGATTCCCAAATCAAGGTGGATATTTCCACTTTGATTCAACAAGCATTCTCTTGTCATTTTTATTTTTTTCTTCTTGCTCATTTTCAACTTCATCTTCACTATCCACTTCATCAACCTTTCTGTTGGTATTCTCAAGACTCACCGTCTTATGCATTTTTCTAGTTCTCAATTCAATGACATTGCAATGTTTATTCTTTGGACATTTAACAGTCTCTTTATTTTTACTGAAATGAGGATAAGGCAGCTTCACAAGTATGGAATCACTTGAGGCTTATCACCATCCTTGAGGAGTTGACTTTTAGACTTTCTCAAAATGGAGCTTGCATCTATAAGTTTGTCTATTTTATCTCCCTCCTTCTTGGATTCACACTCAACTTTCTTTTTCTTACTCTTATCCACTCCCATAAGGATAGCTACCCTCCCATTAATCACTCCAATCATATTGCATGCGTCATTCTTTTGATTGTTGGAAGTATTGCCACGAAAACCTCCCCTTGATTGTGTTGCCATTAGTTTTGACAACTGCCCAATTTGAGTTTCAAGGTTCTTAAAGTAAGCTTTATTGTTCCTTTGCACACTTTCTTGATTTGACTTGATCTCTTGGAAGTTGGTTTGGGTTAATTTGATGAAACTAGTCAAGGATTCTTCAAGTGCGGTTGGCTTTGTTTGTGGTTGTTGTTGGGAAGGGTAGGTAATTGGGTTTAAGGTGGTGTTGTTTGAATATTTGAGGTTAGGATTTTGTGTCCACCCCATATTATATGTGTTTAAGTAAGGGTTCTCTTCTTGATAATTTCTCATATAGCTGGCTTCCTATGTCACTCCCTCGAGTACACAGTTACCATTAGCATGTCCTTCACCACAAAATTCACACCTCAAAACTTGTGCTTGTTGAATCTGTTGAACTTGAACTTGTATTATACTTATGGCTTGTACCTATTTGGAAAGTGCATCTATTTGTTTACTCATCAAGGCCTGACTAGCCAAGATAATACTACTCTCATTCACTCTAAGTAGAGGTGTCAATAGAGCCCCAAATTTCAAAGTCCACTTAAAAAAGCCCCCACCAAGTCCACTAAATTAAAGCCCCTTAATTGAACAAAACTATTTGGGGTCAAGACCACTATAAAATCTACTTATTTGTGGGCCTAAAAAAGCCCCATATTAATTATTTCAAAACAAAAAAAGTTTTTGGGCAAAAAAAAGTTTTTTTTCAGTAAATTTATTTTTTTGGGTAAAAACTAAAGTTTTTTTTTTCGGTGAAAAAAAGTTTTTTTTGGGTAAAAAAAAAACTTTAAAAATAAATATGTTTATAGAAATTTTGGGGCTTGGGGCCTTTTGATTTTTTTATGTGTGGGCTTGCATGAATGTGGACATTTTAATCTTGTGAATTTTCAAGCCCCCTTACTATGTGGGCTGGGGCCAAAACTTCAAGACCCCATGATATTGACACCTCTAAGTCTCCAAACACTCCTATCTCACTTTGCTCAATCTCAACACAATACTCATTCTGAGCCATGATCTCAATTAGGGTTTGAACCTCAAGGTCTGTTTTCTCTCTTATACTACCCCAAGCTGAGGCATCAAGGAGCATCCTAGTTTGAACATTCATCCCGTGTGTAAATATTTGCATCTGATCCAGTATATCAAAACCATGTGGTGGACACCTCTTCAATAACAGTCTGAACCTCTCCTAAGCATCATAGAGAGATTTTGTATCACCTTGTTTGAAACCACTAAATTTTGCTCTCTTCTTCAGCAACTTCGATAATGGAAAGAACCGCTTCAAAAACTTCTCTTCTAACTCATCCCATCTTTGAAATGTACCATTAGGTAGAGCATGTAGCCAATCTTTTGCTTTTCCAGTTAATGTTAAAGCGAACAATTGCAACTTCTTCTGATCTTCAGTCACTCCATCTGGGCAGCAGAACAAGCAAGATTCATAAAATATACGCAAGTGTTCGTATGAGTCCTGAAGTGATTGTCCATGATATTGATTTTCTCTAAGACCCACAAGAATTGAATTTTTTATGTTGAAGGCAATTGGGTTTGCCTGTTGAAACCCATGAGTGATAAGACATCTGTTTGTTCCTATACCATAGTCCCCCAAGGTGCGTCCAGATGGAATATCTCCCATCCTAAATCAAAGAGTATTTTGCTTGACCTCACAGAAACTACAAAAGGAAAAGATACCATCATAGCACCGCACAACATAAAATAAAAGCAACAAGAAATATATATATTTTTGATAATATATAAACAAAAATATAAATGACAGAAATCCTAAATAATAACGAAATTGCCTCGTTGAAATAATTCAACAGTCCCCGGCAACGGCGCCAAAAACTTGATAGACTTTTAACAAGTGTACTAAAAATGAATCGAAGTAATAAAATTTATAAGTTCGTATCCACATGGAATGTGTTAATCTCAATTTAGCAATAAGGTTAATATATAGGATGTGTAAATTATTTTAGTGCCCGAGACATTAGTTTTGATTGCATAAAATTAAATAAACAGAAAATAAAGATAGTTTTGGAAAAGATAAGGAGGGAGATGAGATCAGGTCTTTCGAATCCTCTGAGTTCCCCTAATTGGTATATTGCACCTATTTCTTACGAATGATTCTCTAGTTTCACGATGGTTAACAAAATAGCCCTAATCAATCCCTTGACTTAGGACCCTCTTCTCATAGTACATCGCCTAATTCCTTAGGTGGTCTAATACTCTTTGAAGGTTTTAAGAACGTTAACTTAATATCACAAATAAACGATCATCCATTCCTAGACTAACCCTGTTTATTTGAACAATTCAATTAGGTCTAAGTTGAAAGCTATGGTCAGTAGTCATTCTTTCTCAGGAAATCATGTTTATATGGTGTCAATATATAAAAAGCATTAAGAACAATTGAATTGAATAAAAACTCAATTGTCATTCACAATAGATAAAGTTTCACAGCAACATGTTTCAATTAGGGTTATACTGAATCATCTCAGACCTAATCTCTAAGAGATTTAGCTACTCATAATTGAGTTTACAAGTAGCATAATCAATATAGGAATCAAAACATACATGAACTGATAGAAGGTTGAAGAAATCGCCCTCCTAGCTGTCTTTAGGTCTCAAAATCGTACTTTGCACTCTCCAAATCGTAACCCTTGTTTCTGAAACTGACTTCATCTTAAATAGGAAATATTTTTTGTGCTCAAAATCGTGTCACGCCTATAAAAATCGTGTCACGCCACCAGCAAAATCACGTCATGCACCAGAAATCGTGTCACGATTTCAGTGGCATAACCAAACCTTCATTTTGGACCAAAAATTGTGTCACACCTCTGAAAATCGTGACACGCCACTCAACTTCCTGGACTTCCAGATTTTCTGCTTTCCGCACCCCTAGATACCTCATATTGCCTCAGAACTCTATCAAAATGTCAAAATAAGTCCTAAAAATTATCTACTGACAGCATGTCATCACTGACCAGTTGCCCTCTTCTTGCCATAGAAAGAAGGGAAGCTTTCTATGCAGATAGTTTCATTTTGATCTTTTCAAATATAGGTTGCAGATTATTAACCTTTGGTTTGTCTTTACAAGTTGGAACTTCCAAATAATTAGAAGGAAAAAAAATTCAATGATGAAATTAATAAGTTGTATTATAAGATCTAACCTTCTTGGGGTAATTGAGCCAGAAAAAATAGTTGATTTGGCTTTGTTAACAATTTGACCTGATTCTAAAGCATACCTTATGAATAGGTCCTTGAGAGCATTGAGACCAGAAACCTCCCCTTTGCAAAAAATCATCAAGTCATCAACATAGAAAGTATGTGGATGGACCTTGATGTTTCTAGTACCTTTGATTAATTCCATCTTATTCTCCAATACTAGTTTTGAAATGCTTCTACTGAGCACATCTTCAGCCAAGCAAAAAATAAGAGGGGATAAAGGGTCTCCCTGCTTCACTCCCCTTGTACAATTGAAATATCCATGAGCTTTACCATTGATAGAGACAGATAAAAAAAGTTGATTTTACAATAAGATTTATCCAGTTGTAGAGAGTCTCATTAAAGCCAAATTGTTGCAGAACTTTTATTAGAAAAGGCCATTCAAAAGTATCAAAAGCCTTTATGATGTCAATCTTCAGGGCAAGATTTCCAATGTAAGCTTTATTGTGAATAAGATTAGTAGCCTTATATTCAATACACAGGCAGTCCTTGATGTTTCTTTCATGTATGAATCCCATTTGTTCTTTTAAATTATAAAAGGAATTATTGAAGCAAACATGTCATCAATCATCTTTGTGATAACTTTGAATTTGAAATTGGCCATGGAAATTGATCTATATCGATAAATAGATGTGGCATTGGAGGATTTAGGCAATATAGCAATAATGTTTGAGTTATAACTAGAAAGAATCCAACTAGAGGTAAAAAAAAAAATTGTAAGACTACTTTGAAAACATCCTCTTTAACGATATCCCAAAGGAATTGGTAGAAAATGGTTCCAAATCCTTCAAGGACTAGGGCACTATCCTTGATGAGAGCAAAACTTGAAGCCTTGATTTCTTTATGAGATGGTAACATAGTCAACAAAGCATTAATGTCATCAGTGATCAATTGAGGGATAACTTCTTCTGCAAGTAACTGTTCTTGCAAAATAAAATTAGTGCAATTTTTTTATAATAATTAAGAATATGATTTGTGATTAGTATGTAAGAACTTGATCACCATCCTGTAGGATTAATATGATTTTTGTTGAGGTTTTTATTTTCGCAATTCTGTGAAAATACTTTGTGTTTCTATCTCCTTCTAAGTGCGAGTTTAAGTTAGCTTTCTCCTTCCAAAAGGTTTCTTGCTTGTTAAGGGATTCTTTTAAAAAAAATTGGGCTTATTTCTCTTCCTTTAACAATGAGTCATTGTGACCATGTCTCTAAATATGATCTTGAATTATGTGGACTTATTGCTCGATCAACTACCTTTAGTAAATCATGAACATTCCCAAAGCATTCCTTGTTCCATGACTGTAGTCTATCTTTCAGAATTTTCATTTTTTTTACTTAAAACAAACATGGGACAACCAATCACCATGGAACTCCAACAATCCCTAAAAGTGGCTAAGCAATCAGGGTAAGATGTCCACATTCTCATTAGTTTGAATTGAAAGTAAAAGGAAATGTTATTAACTTGAACTTCAAGAAAAAGGGAGAAATGGTCAGATTTATGTTTTGTTAGGGTTGAAACTCAAAAGGAATGACATAAAGCCAACCAAAGTTGATTAGTGATGACCCTATAAAGTCTTCTCCAAGTGTACCTATTACCTCCTCTACAATTGGCCCAAGTAAATTCTGCGCCAGTAATAGGTAAATGTATCAGATTGTTGGTGTTAGTCCATGATTGAAATTCTTCCATGGGAAGTCTAGCAGGACTAAATCTTCCCCTATGTTCACGTGTCTCTGAGATTGAATTAAAATCACCTATGAAGCACCAAGGTAAGGTATAATTGCCTTGTAGATTAGACACAGAGTTTCATAACTATCTTCTAGTTCTATAGTTTATGGGAGCATAAATAGAAGATATTGCAAAAGTTTGGTCACCATCAACAATATAAAACGAAACTTACTAGTCATCTGAATCTAGAATAACATGATCATGAGTAGTTTTACAAAAACACCATAAATTGAGGAGCATGTTTGGTCTATTGTTCATAGCAAAAAGCTTAAGATGTAAGTTAACTAACCATCTTCCAGGCATCTTCACAAAATCCATCCATGGTATTGATGACAGGTTATCTTACGTTATTCTTAGCATGTTTATCAGTCTTTTTCAGTAGGTTTTACTAGCAAAAGAAGGAGTATTAGAGCAATTACCTATGATTTGGGGACATTTGTAATGTTTTCTATATTTGAGTCTGTAATTCTAGTCTTCCCGGAACATAGCAATTTTAGGGGGTTTTTGAAGTAATTCATGAAGAAATCATGCAAATCTGCAAAGCAAGAACATCCAAAGATTTGTGAAGACGGAAGATCAAGAATGAAGATTCAAGAGGCCTCTGGAGAATTTACAGATGGAGGAATTATGTTCCTAGGTCCCAAGACAAGTTATTTGGAAGCAAACACCTAAAACAACGGAAAAACGAAGAAGCTGGGCCCAGAAAGAACTCACATGCTCCTAGGGAACAATTCCATGCGCCTAGGGCATGTGCCATGCACCTAGGGCATGGTTTCCAGGCACTCACATGCGCCTAGGGCATGTGTCCGTGCACTAAAAACGCGCGGGGCAAAAGCGTCTTTTCCTGCTTTTTGTGGGTAAAGCCCACGTTTTAAGCCCAATCCAGGTGGAAACTCACTATAAATATCAGCCTTCTTCATTCATAATTTCTCGTTCGGAACTGAAGCAGTTCAAGAGGAAGACAATTTTAGGAGCTTCAGAGGAGTTTTTCTAGGGTATGTTTTTATCTTTATTAATTTGTCTTTAGTTACCATGTGTAACTAAATCTTCTTAGATAAGTGTTTTAAGATGAACCTCCATTTATTTGGTTGGATATTTATTTAATTTAATGTCGTTTATTTTATTTATTTTCTGTTCGTTATTAAGTTTTAATAGGATTAGTTTATTTCAAAGGAGCGTAACCCTAGATTAGGTACTTAGGTTGTGACAGGGCTTAATATCGATATTATTATCTTGATGCTTATATCTTGAATATTAATATTTGTAACAACCCGTTTTTAGCTAGAATTATTTTAGGCTAAACTGCACTTTTCGTCCCCTAAGTTTCAAAATGTTGCGATTTTGGCCCCCTATTAAAAAAATGACAAAAGTGACCCCTCATGTTTAGGGAAATATGCTCTTTTGATGTCTTTCTATATACACTAGGGAGATCAATAGGTTATTTCATTCTTAAATTGATAATTGTTAGGCCAAATTCCTAGTTTTTTAAACTGATATGGTTATTTCAAATAGATAAGGTTATTTTATATTTCTGGATTTAATTAGAATATGAATTACTTTTTAGGCTAGATCTACCAGATATAATGAATAACTTTGTGTTTTACGTTTTCATTCATTTGACTTCATAACACTGCAATGTGGATTGGATAAAATTTAAACCTTTTTTTTCACCAATTAATTGGAAAATTTTCTTTTAGATTGTTTTTGATAAAGTGGCAAGAAATTGTGTTGATTTGGATAAAGTGGCAATAAATTGTGTTTTGATATTGCAAGAGACAAAATTGGATGTTTAGTTATTAAAAAAATGCTTTTGTCTTAAGCGAACAACCATAAGCATGTTGGATACAAAAAATAATCTCAAATGATATGCCTTGATTCAATACTCTTGAACACTTAAAGATTGTGGAATCAAACCCATATGGATCTTCTACTTGCTCATATTTGAGCTTACTTTTGTATCCAGAATGCATATGGTTTTTCCCAAGATTGCAAAGATTCCTTTGTCGGGAACAACCATAAGCATACAGAATACAAAAATAACCTCAAATAATATGGTCCTAGTAGAAGATGCATACAATGTCGATTTCCTACTCTTGAACACTTCAACAGTTTGAATCAAACACATATGGTGTGATTGTCATGCTATGAAATATGGAAAAATGAATGGTAATGGTAGTATGTAGTGGTTACTAATGACAATAGTTTTTATTTTTGTTTGGGTGATATTGATCTAGTAATGGTTACTAACGACTGTAGTTTTTATTTATGTTTGGGTGATACAATAGGATATTATATATACGGTTTCTTTTTTTGGTTTAAGATTTAACTTTACATTAAATAACTAACTTATGATTTAAGCATTCAAAATTATAATTGCATCCTCTGTCGAGCCACACCATCCAATACACGGTGCCCACAAAACAAGATAATCTTCTTTTTTTCACAAACTTTTAGTTTTTATCGGTGGTTCATTTTGCATATTATATAGAGATAGAGATTAGTACAAGATTAAAAGGGAGAATGAAAGAACAAAACAAATCCATTCAATCTCAACACATTCATCATTTCTAGCATAACTTTAATTTTTAAGTTTGTAGAACTGCACATAGAAGGACATAACATAATTTATTCATATCTTGCCAACAACACACATATTAGTGAAGACAAAAAAAGAGATACAATACACAAATGGACAATGAGCCTGCAAAACTCGTTGGACAAATGTTCTACAAAACGGCAGTGTGCAAGCAAAAACCTTAAAATTTGGGAATCAATATTAGTGAGATAAACCAGATTAACAAACTAAAAACAGAATTTTCCTCTAACAACGATCACATGTTATTTTGAGAGTGTATCAAAAGAGCAACTTGTTTCTGCCATGTATCAACATGTTCATTTGCAGCTCCAACTAGTCCATCCCCTTCTTCTTCATTGTTATGTCTTTCTCCATCTCCTCTAAAATATATGATGAATTATTCCACTGAATTTAGTTGTTCAATAAGTCTGCATAGAGGTAATATCTAAACATTTATCTATCTTGGTGAGCTTGTTTTAAATACAACGGCTGTCTTGAGTATTAATTTCAGTTGGAGTGTTATGTGTTTAATCATTGTTTCTGATTTATGTATAACATTACCTTGCTATCATATGATTTGAAACTTTATCAAATGGATGTAAAAAGTTCTTTCCTTAATGGTCAGGGATGTACATGAGTTGGATCGATCTGAAAAATCTGGTTAAACTTTAAAAAAAAATCAACAAAAATGAGTTGGGTAGGTAGTTGGGTGGATATGGTTTCTAAATGAAAAACCCATAAAAATAAATAGGTTTTAGGTAAAACCAGACCCAAAAAACTACTTATCCAATAATATCAACATTTTTTATTTTTATTTTATTTTCATATGGAAGAAAGAAAATATCAAAGGTTTTAGTCATAAATCAAGTCTTATTTCCAAAATTGACATAGTCCATCATATATATTGAAAATCAAAACATGGTAGAGTTTTTTTTGACAAAAAAACATGGTAGAGTTAGAAATTAGGATGTTGCACTATTTGGTTATTTTTTTGCTAATCCAATTTTATGTCATACAACTTTAGATTGTTGCAAGTATTTTATGATGAATTTTATCATTTGATATTATCATTTATTATTTTGTGATGATAAAAAAAATCATGAAAATAATTTACACAAAATTTTTAAGAAAATAAAATAGTAGAGTAATTTTCATGAAAAATTGTGAGGACTCACCACCATTTAGTCTTTTAATATTAAAAAAAAACAAAAAATTGGGTAACTCAACACCCAATACAACCGAATTACCTGAAAACTAATGAGTTTGCCCAGACCGGTCCAATAATATAACGGGTGGGTATTTTAGCTCACCTAAATCACAGTATCTTATATGATTGAGGTTTTGGGTTTAGGCAAATTCAACCCAAACCGACCCATGTATCCCATTAATTTTTTTTTGTTTGTCAAGTAGCCTAATGGCTAGAATTTACTTTTTTCAAGATGAATAAGTGGGGTGTTTGGGGACCATGTATCCTATTAATTAACCGTTATATAAATGAAGAAGTGTATGTCTCCCAACTTTCCGGTTTTGAAAATCATAAATATCCAAATCATGTTTTTAAATTAAAATAAGCTTTGTAGTTTGTATAGTCTAAAAGACTTCAAGGGATTTTAGAAGACTTTTTGATTATAAAAAAGTTTTGTAGTATTCAATCAAGATTTTTATAAAATATAAATAATCTTGTGGTATTCAATTAAGACAATCATGACTTTTTTTCAATACAACGAAATCCGTCGGTATTCAATTAGGATTTCTCACAACTTATAAAATGTCCTTCGGTATTCAAAAATTGATAGATATAATAGATTCTTTTATGGAATGGATTTTGTGAGACTTTTTGATTAAAAATGTGAATAAAATGCTCATTCAACAATCTCACAAAAATTTGTGAGACTCTCACAATTTTCTTTTCAGTGTTGTCCAACGAGAATCATTTTCTCGATAGTTTCCATGTGCTGAGAACATTATTCTCGTACAATTATATTCCCATTCCCATGGCCCATTAATATCGTTTCCAGGTGAACAAAACGATATTGTTCTAGGTGTAGAAAACTTTCAATCAATATAGTTCGAGCTACGTGTTAATTTCATTCTCGTAAAATTTTAGCTATTTGTTCAATTTATTAGTTCACTTCAAACTAATTTTCTTTTAATATGACTCTGTGTCTAGAACCATTAAGATGGCTTCAAAGTCCGTTATAAGTTATAAATGAATATCTTGGTATAATACAGTGTTGGAAAAAATAAAAAAACATCTCATAAGCATCTAGAAAAAACTGAATTGGCTTGAATTGGCTTGTTGATATAAATCCTTTGAAATCTTGGTGGTCTTTTCAAATCTTATAAAATCTCAGGATATAAATTCCTTGAAATCCAAATTACAAATCTTGAGAATCTTTTAAAATCTTAAAAGTCATTAAAATCTTGCATTGTCTTTTAAAATCCACTAGACTTTTTCATGTAAAATTGTCTTTTAAAATCCTAATCAAATACACCCCCTAAAACAAGTTCACCAAGATAAGTCTAACAGGGAATATAACTATACTAGTATGGATACCCGTGCCAAGCACGGGCTAGAATTTCTTTATATTTGAGGGAGATAATGTTGTGATGTATCAAATGTAGGTTATAGTCTAACATTGAGTAGAAGATTAAAGGTTGAATAACATATAAGTGAAAAAATTCATACACTTAGTGTCTTAAAATATTGGGTGAAAATGTGGTATCGTTCTCATTTGTGTGGTTCCTCTATATCTGATTCAACTTTGTGAGGAAAGTGGGAGTGGTTCAAGGTGGTAGATCACAAATACAAAGAGTCTCATACTTGAGGAAGAGATTTTAATGTGTCAAGTGTGAGTTAAAGTTTTGCATGAACGCAAGAGTAAATTTTAAAGAACATTTAAATGATATACACATATACCTAATTCCTTAAGGTATAGTGTGAAGATGTAATGTCAATCTCATTTGTATGAATTTTGTTATTCTAATGAGATAATTAAACTCAACGTAGGATCCCCCGAAAGCCACAACATTAGGATGAACTTCTTTTTTTTTATGTCATTTGTTTAAGGTTTTTCTTAAAATTTAGTTTTGGCTCTTTCATTTAAAAAATTTCCTTCGTCCTCTGTTATCACAGATTCCTTCATTTTTTATCTTTAGTGTCATGTGACAATTAACAATTGCAGAAGTATATGTTGAGTTGACGAAATACACGGTTATTACATATTTAAAATTATGTGATGTTTTTTTAATTGAGTCTAAATTTTGGTAAAATAATTAATCGAAATATTCAACTTCTTCAACAAACTCATAAAATTACCGACAATTTACATCGTTCCTTATACACTCACGAACAAAACACACAATATTTACTTTTTTCCTTATCTCCTCCTATGTTCAAATTCCTTTTTCAAATTGGTTTTTTTTCCTTCTAAATTTTTGTGTCCCTGCTCAAAAATGAAATGAACATAAGACTCCTCCATGAAACCACCACCAACCAACCCCTTTTAACATGTGCTTATGTTTGATCTTTTTTTACTATGTCACATAATTACGAAAGCGGAGAGTCACACACTTGAATAAGAGATTTTAATGTGTCAAGTGTGAGTTAAAGTTCTATATTGGATGGAATAATAGATTTCGAACAACGTATTAGTGAAAAGCCCCATATACTTGATGCTATAAGATTTTTTGTAAGGATGTTATATCAATCTCACTCGTGTGGTTTCTAGTCTACTGTGGGAATCATACTCAGTGTAGGATTCTCCGGTAGTCCCAAAATTATGATGAACTTTTTTGTTAGTTTTTGGATCCCCGGAAGTCCCCCAACAACTAAGTATATTCCGTATACTCTCACAAACAAATCACACACTCCTTATTTTTTCCCCTTATCATTTCTCTTATGTTAAAATTCATTTTCATGCTATATTTTTATTCAACCTCTATTATTTTAAATTCATTTTCAGTGCCTTAAGGTTTGTTGTGAATACGTAGTGTCGATCTAACTTGTTTGGTTTCTATTGGCATAACATGATTATCCAACCTAATGTAGGCTCTATTGGAAGGCCTAACATTATGATAAATTGATTTGTTAGTTTTTGAATGTCTTTTGTTTGATTTTTTTTATCTTAAATTTAAGTTATTAGATGTCATTCGCTTTAATGCTATATTTTTTATTCAACCTTAATTTTTTTCAAATTCATTTACTTTTGGCATTTGATGGGATTTTACAATAGACAAATACAAATGTATTATGGTAAGTTGATAAAATACATGCTTATTAAAAAAATTAAAATGATGTGACAATTTTTTGATTTAGTCTAATTCTTCTTCTGGAAAATATTAAATTTAAGTTTTTTAATGTAGTTCTCTTTCATACCATTTATTTCATTCAACTTGTATTATTTCAAATTCTTTTAGTTTTGGTCTTTGGTAGGATTTCACCTTGGAAAAACACTTTTATGTTATGCTAAGCTGACAACATACATGTTTATTATACGTTTTTAAATGATGTGGTGTGTTTTTAATTGAGTCTAATGTTTTGGTAAATTAATTATCGAGAAATTCTCAACTCTTTCAACAAACTCATAAAATTACCAACAACTTTTGAAAAATGTGTTTGATCGTTTAATTCCAATAATCAAGAACAATTAAACCCAATAAAAAATTTCAGTAAAAAACCAAGATGAGAGATGGTTCCTGTATAATGAATATGTTATTTATCATGATTAATTTGAATTAAAAATACATTTTCTAGTTCATTGTGATTTTCCGACTCTAAGGGTTTAATCTATTGGTAAAAAGACAAACTTTGGATTTAGAGGTTCCAAAGTCTCTTCTCATGACAGAAAACACATTACATATCTTTTTCTCTTATCATTTCTCACATATTCAATGTCATTTTTCGTATTCATTTTGCTTCTAATTTCATTTATCCCTTCTCATGAAAGAAAGGAACATAAACTTACATCCGTGAAATCGTCACCAACCCACATTTTTGAACATGTTTGTGTCTTTATTTTACTTTTTATGACTACACCACATAATTATGAACGCATAAAATCACACACTTGATTAAAATACGTTAATGTATTAAGTGTGAGTTAACGTTCTACATATTGGAAGAAAGAGTAGAATTTGATCAACATATAAATGAGATGACCCATATGTTTAGGGCTTTAAGGTTCTGCGTGAAGAATTAATGTCAAATTAACTTGTGTGATTATCCAACCCAATGTAGGCTCCACTGGAAGTCATGACGTTATGATAAACTCTTAGGATTTAATCTAGTTAATTGTGATTTTCCAACTCTCAGGGTTTAGTCTAGTAGTAAAAAGACAAACTTTAGATTTAGAGGTTCTGAATTTTGAGCACTGTTAGTATCATCGAAGATAGATGAAATCAAATTTTGTACCTTCCACAAAATCGACATTCATCGACATATTTTTTTTATTAAAAATAAATGACTAAATTACACTCTCCTCCCCTCAAAGAAGCTTGAATTACACTCCCCTCCCCTCTTATGTTAAAATATACACTCCCCTCCCCTCTTATTCAAAATATATTTGAAAACTTTTTACTCCCCTTCCCTAAGAGAAGCTTGAATTACATTATTTTCCCTTCTTATGTTAAAATCTACACTTTACCCCCTCAATATATTTTTGGCTTGATTGCAGTTTTGGTCCCCATATTTTCACTATTTTGTAGAATTGGTCCCCCTATTTTAAAACTCGACAGTTTTGAACTATAAAAATGTGATGTGATAAATTTTAAATATTGTAGAATATGATATGAAGATAAAAAAAGATCAACATCGATGAAATTGTAACAAAATTCTCTTGAAAACTTCATTTAAAACATATCATATCACAATATTTTAGACAAAATATTTGATAGAGAGACAAAAATTGTTGAATTTTAAAATAGGGGGACCAAAACTGCAATTAAGCCTTTTTTTTTATTTCTACGAATCTCGCAAAAAAAAATAATCCAACACGCTTCGGAAAAAAAAAAGTATTGCAGGTCCACTTTAATATAATAAAAAATTGAATACATATTTTTCGCTATTTTTTATTCACAATTTCATTAACATGTAGTTTTAAACCCTGTTATAAAATATAAAAAAACCAAAAATAAAATTAAAATATGTGAAAAATTACTAAAGACGATCAAACATGGTTATTTAAAAGTTAATTTTATACTCTAAATTATAAAATCAATAGAAAAATATTTAAATTTAATTATCATGGACATTTAAATTATAAAGAAATGAATTTATTTTTCTTAAATGGTGGTTCAACATTAGTATATATCATAAAAATATTTATTTATGTTAAAATGTATTAAAGTATAGTGAATATTTAATTACTGAGGGAGAGAGTTGTAATTCAAGCATCTTATCGGGGAGGGAGTGTAGATTTTACTTTTCAAAAGAGGGGAATGTATATTTTAACAAAAGGGGAGATGAGTGTAATTCAAGCATCTTTGAGAGGAGGGGAGTGTAATTTACTAAAAATAAATTCATTGTGATTTTTGTTTTTTATTTTATTAACTTCGTTTTATTATACCTAAAAAATCGTTATAGTGCAATGATCATTAAAGAGTTATCCCATGTACATTTGTATTTATAAAATTAGACATAAATGCATTAAAAAAATTGTTATTAAAAGATATTTACATGCATTATGCTATTAAAAGTACACGACATACTTTAAAAAAATTGCAATACAGACTTTGTAGAAAATTAGTAAAATTGGAATTTAAAAAAGTCATCGGTTATTGCTCAAATTTAATTTTGGGTAACATTCGATTCTTCTTCAAAACTTTGTTATTATTATTTATATAATTATATGAGTTTTTCATTTTATTGAATAATCTCTCCTAAAAATGTTTTCGAATAATCTTTTTTTTCTTTTAGAATATGCTAAAATTTAGGCTTTCATTTTGAATCAAAAAGTTGAGATTTTTCATTTTTAATTTTTTTTTGAGTAAATTACACACTCCCCTCAAAGATGCTTGAATTACACTCCCCTTTCCTCTTATGTTAAAATATACACTCCCCTCCCTTGAAAAGTAAAATTTATACCCCCTCCCTTATAAGATGTTTGAATTACAACCCTCTCCCTTAATAATTAAATATGCTCTACACTTTAATCTATTTAACATAAATAAATATCTTTATGATATATTTTAATTTTGAACCACCATTTAAGAAAAAATAATTCATTTCTATATAATTTAAATGTCAATGATAATTAAATTTAAATATTTTGCTATTGATTTTATAATTTAGAGTATAAAATTAACTTTTAAATAACCTTATTTTATTGTCTTTAGTAATTTTTTTACATATTTTAATTTTATTTTGGGTTGTTTCATATTTTATAATAGGGTTTAAAACTACATGTTAATGAAATTGTGAATAAAAAATAGCGAAAAATATGTATTCAATTTTTTATTATATTAAAATAGACCCGTAATACAATTTTATTCGAAGTGTGTTAGAATATTATTATTTTTGCTAGATTATTAGAAATAAAAAAATATTGAGGGAGTAAAGTGTAGATTTTAACATAAGAGGGGAGGAAAATGTAATTTAAGCTTCTCTTAGGGGAGGGGGTTGAAAAGTTTTCTAATATGTTTTTAATAAGAGGGGAGAGGATTATATATTTTAACATAAGAGGGGAGGGAAGTGTAATTCAAGCATCTTAGAGGGGAGGGGAGTGTAATTTACTCTTTTTTTTTAAATTTACAATTTAAAAAAAATTATGATAAAATGTTTAGATGAGTTAGGTTTCGGAAGCTCATTAGGGTCAGAACAAATCTCATGGCTCAAAGAGCATTTAGAGAGGTACTTGTAAATCATTCACTAAAGAAATCATCATGCAGACATCATAAGTTGAATCAATTACCTTGCAGTTAAGTCAGTTCTTTACCAATTGAGTCTACCTTCCTTTGTCATGCTACTATTAGTAATTTAGTATTAACTTATAAAAAAAATCAAAGACATGTTACCATATTTAAAAAAAAAAGAAACATGATAGCAAATATTAATACTAATAATATCATTCAATTCTCCTTTTAAATGTTCTTATTATTACTATTTCTATAATTATATGATTTTTCCATATTATTAATTTTTTTTCTCTGGCTTAAATGTCACTTTGGCTCTGTTACTAATTTTAAAGTTCAATTTAGTCATATAACTTTAAAATTGGTCAATTTGGCCCATAAACTTATTTTAAAATCTCAATTTGGTCCCTTAATTTTAATATAAGTCAAATTGATCTCTTAACTTGTGTAAGTTAGTGCAACTTGATCCTTTATCGTATAACAAAATCGAACTTTGTTAGTAGCATGAACCAAAAAAAACACCATTAAATAGAATCAAATTTGTACAAACCTATGCAATATCATTCTTTTAAAAAGGAATAGGTGTAAAAATATGATGACATATTCAATCTCATTATTATTAGAAAAGTAATAAAGGTCGTTTAGTGGAAATTATATTGTTGTATATTGTATGATTATTTTTAGGAAAAATGATAATGAGCATTTATTCCCTAAAATAATAATAATGGGTATTTGTGTGTCTTTATATTTTTTTTGTTAACCCTATGGCTCCTAAGAGAAGAGTTGAACCGCGAAGTAACTTAAATTCAGCTTCTCCCAAAAAAAATTATTCGATGAAGTTCATAAACAACTTGAGTCAAAATACCTGGTTTTCATATTTATTTTTTAAAATTACTATGATTACAATTTCAAAATCAATCAGTTTTAATTTTCAAAGTTGTAGAAGTGTTTTGAAAGAATTGTTTTTCCGTAGAAGTCAAGGATGAAACGAATATTGTGAAAAGAATTAAATACGGAGTCAATTTTAAAACATTTGTGATTATAAGTTTTAATAATATAATGATTGGAATGGGTTAACTAACATAAGACAACTGCCTCAGGTGGTCTGATATTTCCAAAGCCGAAAGTTGATGTTGGCTCCACGTCTATCAAAGCTTCAAGGATAACAAGGAAGAAAGGTAATGGCTCTTTACGTCACTGTGCTCAGAGCCTCAAGTGTATTGCAAGATTATCAGACAAAGATCGCAAATAGGTTTTACGTGTTTTACAGAGAAATAAGAAACGGGGAAAGATGGTGTCTAAACTGAATAAAGGTAAATCTATTGATGCTTCTACTACTGTTGATTCTCAGTCATCTGTTAACAATGATTGGGAAAATTGGTTGGTGCTTCATGGGAATGGAAAGAAGAAGGCCGAGGATGTCTGTGAAATAGGGAAAATGGTTGGTTTGAAGTTCCAAGGTGATAAAAATAATATGTTTGACGTTTTAGCGGCAAAGGAAAGGAAACATCAGGGAGGTAGTGGAGAATATGTGTAGGTTGTTGTTGTGGCTGCGGGAGTGGGGAGGGGTGGTTTGGAGTTGTGTGTTTATCAATGAAAATAATATCTTGGAATATTAGGGGCTTAGGGAGTTTTGAAAAAAAGAGAGAGGTGAGAAATTTGGCGAGGGAGAAAAATCCTTTTATACTCTGTATTCAGGAAACAAAGATGTCTGTGTTCGACTCTACAGTTTGCAAATCTATGTGGGGTGGTGATAATGTTGATTTCACTTTTCAACCGTCAGTGGGAGCATCTGGAGGCTTGATCACTATGTGGGATGTTTCGGAGGTTATGGTTTGGTCGACTATGTCGTTTGATCATGTGCTGGTGATATCGGGTCGTTTCTTGAAGACGGGTCATAGTTTTGTCGTGTTCAATGTTTACGCCCCTTGTGACTTTTCTCGTCAGCAGGTTCTGTGGAATAATTTATCTATCAGACTGGGTTCTTTGACAGACCAGAACGTGTGTGTTTGTGGCGACTTTAATGCGGTACGATGTCCTGAGGAACGACGTGGTACTAATGGTGTGTTTAATACAGCATGGAGCGACTCTTTTAATAATTTTATCGAAGACTTGACTCTGTTGGACCTTCCTCTTCATGGCCGCATGTTCACGTGGTTTCGGGGGGACGGGATGTCTATGAGTCGCATTAATCGGTTTCTTTTATCTGAAAATTGGTGCTTGCAATGGTCTAATTGTTCTCAAGTGGCCATATCTTGTGGGTTGTCGGATCATTGTCCTTTGGTGCTTGCTTCTATCGATGAAAATTGGGGACCTCGACCTCTGCGCATGTTGAAGTGTTGGGAGACTCTTCCTGGCTATAATAATTTTGTTCGTAATAGGTGGCAGTCTTTCCAGTTAGAAGGCTGGGGAGGCTATGTTTTGAAAGAAAAATTAAAGCTTCTAAAATTGGCTTTAAAGGAATGGCATCAAACTCATCTTCAAAATTTACCTGCTAGAATATCATCTTTGAAGGAGGCAATTGCAACGCTAGACTTGAAAGGGGAGTCAAATGCTTTAAGTGGTGACGACATTGCCGAACTTCATAGTTTGTCCGAAGATTTGTTCTCTTTATCTCGAATTCATTCTAGTATTTCATGGAAACAATCAAGAATCCAATGGTTACGTGAAGGGGATGCAAATTCAAAGTTCTTTCATGGTATCATGTCAAACAGACGTAGAAGGAACTCGATCCCGTTCTTTTTTGTGAATGGTATACAGATTGAAGGGGTCCAAAATGTACGAAATGTTGTGTTCTCTCATTTTTCATCGCATTTCAAGAATCGTCATGAGCAGCGTCCTTCCATGGAAGGTCTTAATTTCCTCAAATTGTCTGGCAGGGAAGGGGCGGCTCTTGTAAAGCCCTTTTCTATTGAGGAAGTAAGGGCGGCAATATGGGAATGTGATAATTTCAAATGTCCGGGACCTGATGGAGTTAACCTTGGCTTCATAAAGGAATTTTGGGACCTTTTGAAGGTCGATGTGATGCGCTTTATATCAGAGTTTCATTGGAATGGTCGATTGGCTAAAGGCATCAATAGCACGTTCATTGCTCTTATTTCGAAGATTGATAGTCCTCAACGTCTAAATGATTTCAAACCGATTTCGTTGGTTGGTAGTATGTATAAAATTTTAGCCAAGGTTTTGGCTTGTCGACTTCGCTCAGTGATCGGTTATGTGGTTTCAGACACTCAGTCCGCTTTCATAAAAGGCCGCCAAATTATAGATGGTATTTTGGTGGCGAATGAAATTGTTGATGAGGCACATAGGTGTAAAAAAGAACTGCTTCTCTTCAAGGTAGATTTTGAGAAAGCTTTTGATTCGGTTGATTGGGGTTACTTAATTGACGTAATATCGAAAATGGGCTTTTCGCTCCTCTGGCGTAAATGGATAAAAGAGTGCATAGGAACAGCCACCGCGTTGGTGTTGGTAAACAGGTCTCCAACTGACGAATTCACTTTGGAGAGGGGCCTGCGGCAGGGGGACCCTCTCTCCCCTTTTTTGTTCCTTTTAGCGGCGGAGGGTTTTAATATTATGATGGAATCGTTGTTGGCTAATAACATCTTTACTGGGTATCAAGTGGGAAGCGGTGCCTCGACGATCGTGTCCCATCTTCAGTTTGCGGATGACACTTTGATTCTGGGTGTTAAATCTTGGGCTAATATTCGGGCTATGCGTGCTATCCTACTCCTCTTTGAAAAATTGTCGGGTTTGAAAGTGAATTTCTCAAAAAGTCATTTAGTGGGTGTAAATGCCGCATCTTCTTGGTTGACAGAAGCGGCTTCGGTGTTGAATTGTAAGGTCGGAACCGTCCCTTTTGTGTATCTGGGTATGCCTATTGGTGGTAATGCGCAACGCTTGTCTTTTTGGGATCCTCTCATTAATCGTATCAAAGCTAGACTGTCGGGATGGAAATCAAAATATCTCTCATTGGGTGGTCTATTGGTCCTCTTGAAGTCTGTCCTGTCGTCATTGCCTGTTTATGCACTTTCCTTTTTCAAGGCTCCGTCAGGTATCGTCTCCTCTATTGAATCTCTTTTAAATTGTTTTTTATGGGGGGGGGGGGGGGGGGGGGGGGAGGCCCG
>Ga0228710_1004657_pt1 | contig 21598 bp, 17 predicted proteins | sample MedpolnodulmetaG_FD_177995 | JGI IMG/M metagenome (GOLD analysis project Ga0228710, IMG submission 177995) | Root nodule microbial communities from Medicago polymorpha collected in Santa Monica, California, United States - pink nodules | ecosystem: Host-associated > Plants > Roots > Nodule... | reverse complement strand
ATTTTGTCATTTTAAGCAATTTTGCACTAAATTCTTTCTTGTACATTTATACATATACATTTTGTTTACTTTATATTGCTAATCACTTGGTCAAGCCGAGTTGTCCAATCGGAATTTAAAGGGATCCCAGAGAAGGCCGTGTTGTCATCACGGATAGATTGGTCATTAAAGCTTGATGAGGTGTTGTGGGCCTATAGGAACCCATGCAAAGCTCCCACGGGTCCCACACCGTTTCAATTGGTGTATGGAAAATATTGCCACTTGCCGGTTGAGCAAGAATACAAAGCGTTTTGGGCGCTAAAATTCCTTAATTTTGACCAAGAGCAAGCGGGAGAAAAGAGGAAGGTTCAAATTCAAAAAGTTGAAGAATTACGCGACCGAGCGTTGAGTCCTCTAAAGTGTACAGGGAGAAGGTGAAATGTTATCATGACAAGCGGATTGTGAAACAAAACTTTAAGTCCGGACAAATGGTGTTACTTTGTAGCTCAAGATTGAGGTTATTTCCGGGAAAACTCAAGTCGAAGTGGTCCGGTCCGTTTACAATCAAAGAAGAGCCTTTTGGAACGATAGTGTTGGAAGTTCCAATGACAAGGTCCAGCTGGACAGTGAATGGGCAAAGATTGCAGCCCTATTTTGTTGGTGACGTTGTTCGGCGAACGTCGACACCAAGTGACCCATGATTTCTTTAAGAAAAAGGCGTCGAGCTTATGACGTGAAACAAGCGCTTGCTGGGAGGCAACCCAGTTTTGTAAGTCAATTTTTATGTTTATTGCATGTAGGATTAGAACACTAGCATCAAAAGCCAATAAAATGAATCAAACATTTGGAAACTGTGTGCTGGTCGCTTAAGCATGTGTCTGTTCGCTTAAGCGAACATAGCCTTGACAGGCCAGAAGTAACGGTTCCCAAGACCATTACTCCTCATCAACCCACCCCACCCACTCACATCTCATTCACGGTTTCAAACACTCTTCACTCACACACTTCATTTTTTTTTCTCTCTTAACCACTTGTCAAACCCTAAAAATCAAATCAAAATCAACCCCAAATCAAAGTCAAGCCAAGCATTCACTTTTGCATCAAATCCATTGCACTTGCATCTTTTCATTGATTTAACAACATGTTTGATTTTTCCCTCCCTTTCTTGTTCTTACATTTAAAAAATCATGCTTTTGAGCATTTTTAAATTGGTTAGGTATTAGGGTTAGAGACTTTTGTGGGTTTAGAGATTGTAAAGGAACAAGAATCACAACCAATGCCATGAACATTCACTTTTTTGGAGAATTTGACCCATTTAGAAACTTTTGAAAAAAAATGAGGGTTGGAATGAATCTCTGGAGATTGTTGTGATTCATGTTCATTTCTTGATCACTAATGATGTGTAGAGGTTTAGGGATGATTTCTATTGATAAATCTGTTGAATTGTGTTGAGAAATTGTGGTAAATATGCTGGTTTTTGGTTAAATATCGCAGGTACAGAGGCTGTTCGCTTAGGCCTACGCTTAAGGGAACATTCATGGTGAAAACCAAAAAGTTTTGACTGTTCGCTTACTAGTTCGCTTAAGCTTACTGTAAGCGAACTGAATCCAGTTTTCACATGAATGCTCGCTTATGAGTTCGCTTAAGCAACCTCAAAAGCGAACTGAACCTGATCTGTAATTTTTTTTTATGGCCTGATCTGTTTGAACCCATTTGATTCTGTGACTATGCTAATTGTTTATACTCTATGTATGGATCCTTCTGGTTGTTTTGCAGATGTCACCCAAAAATCAATTACCAGCCAAATGAAAAACCACAACTTCGTCTTCCGGTGTCCTCAACCGATCCATGCCCTTACCCAAAAATCCTGACAGGACCCGTTTCACCTCAAACAAACACTTTGATAGGTTCCTAAAGTTAATTAAAGGGACTTGGCATGACAAAGTGTTTCGCATTGACCCATCGGGACCATATGCCAACCTCCTCAAGATGTTAACCGATAGGAAGTGGCACAAGCTCTTAAGTCCACCCACACAAATTGATTCGGACATAGTCAAAGAGTTTTACGCAAATGCCATGCCCGATTGTGATAAAAAGGACATGAATGACCGGTTCTCTTACACAACTTTTGTGAGAGGAAAGACGATTCTTTTTGACCGAGAGACCATCAATACCTATCTTGGTGAACCTCTCACTTTGCCACCATTCGAGGACCCAACGGTCCCTACCCTTTGCGAGTATGGCAGAAATGAGGAGGATAACGATTGGGATCATGCCAAGATTGTGAGGGACATCTTGTTGTCGGGTAAGCGTTATAAAAAGGGAAAAGGAGATGAATCCACCACGGCCAGTTATGCCGACATGACTCTTGAAGCAGCATTCATTTCAAATTCTTGGTTCACAATGTGTGGCCCAAGAGTCATGTCTCCACCACACCAAAAGTTGTCCCCCCTCTTATCTGGCATATCTGTAAAGGAGGGGAGGTTGATGTTGCCAAGATCATTTCCAGAGAATTGAAGCATGTGGCCTTGAGTGGTCTGACACATAAGGCGACCAAACTGTCCTTTCCTGGATTCATTATGGGATTGGTTCAAAGCCAAGGTGTGCAGATTGCAGGACCCTTTAATGAGACCATTGTGGGACCTATTTATGACAAATTTCTTAAGGGTCTTGCAAAGATAGTGGCAGAGAGACTCTCAGCGAGCGTATGTCTCGTGCATGGAAGCCAAGCAAGCGGGTGACGATCACCAAATCTGTGTCTGACCGTTACTTGTTTCAATTACACCACAAAGTTGATGCTGCACGCATTCTTGATGAAGGTCCATGGTTGTATGACAATTTCCATATTGCTATGGACCGCATTTCTCCTAATGTTGTCCCTAGTCTCGTCCCTCTTAACCATATTGATTTTTGGGTCCAAGTTCATGGTCTGCCATTCAGTTTTATCCAACCAAAAGTAGGTCAGGGTATAGGAAGCTTCTTAGGCACATTCAAGGCTTTTGATGGCCAAAACTCAATTCATAGCTCCTATATGCGTTGCCATTAATGTTACTACTCTGTTGAAAAAGACTGGCGTATCCGTGCTACTAACGGTGCTTTTGTTACTGTCAATTTTAAATATGAAAAATTGGGTGTCTTTTGTCACAGGTGTGGTTTGATTGGACATACTGACAAAGTGTGCCCGGAGCTGTTTGAATTAGATGCAGATGACGGTATTCGTAATTGGGGAGCTGACTTGAAACCAACTGTTGGCATAGCTGCTACCAACTGTTGGCTACATGACCCAATTCCTGCACTGCTCCTACTGGCTTAGCCACTGCTGCTGAAGGCGTGGGAAATCCTACTAATTTCAATGCTCGTATGCTTGCTTTTCATTCTCAACTTGCTGTTATGAAACATGACGTGCTTGCTGCCCAGAATGTGGTGTTAGTTAAAAAAGGTAACGGTGTGACCTCTACTTGCAAAGTGTATCTGCTGCCCTCTTCTTCCACAGGTACCTCAGCCTCTAGTTTTTTTTCTGGGGCATCAATTGGTGCTTGGTTTACCTGCTGCTCCTTTTTCAAATGAATCCACTACTGACATACATGGGGAGAGTGGCTCGGATTTGAAGAAAAGAAAGCGCATGCTGGCCCTTCAGAATGGAGAAACATTTGCTACTGAAGGGGATGTGGGAAATATTGTAATAGGATCAAATGTTAGTCATGGGGGGGATGTTGAAATGAATGTAATGGCTGACCCTATAGCTGATGAACAAATTGTAGCGGCAGGCCTTGATGATCAGGCCTGCCTAGGCAAATGAGTCTAGTGGCGTGGAATTGTCGGGGTATAGGTAGCTCGAGTACAATTCCCGACTTAAAGTACCAAGTTCGGCAATTCAATCCGGACCTCTTATTTTTAAGTGAGACTTTAGCTCACCGAAATAAAATTGAAGAACTCTGTTTTTTGCTTGGTTACGATTCTTGTTTTTATGTAGACCGCACCGGTAGAGTCGAGGATTTAGCTTTATTTTGGAAAAATTCTTTACATTGTCAGCTTATTAATTTCTCTAACAATCATATCACTGTTGAAATTGTTAACAATATTCTTGGTACTTGGCGACTTACCGGTTATTATGGCTATCCTAATGGAGGTCGTAGAACAGCCGCTTGGAATTTCCTGCGACAACTTTCTTCTCAGTTTTCAGGTCTGTGGTGCATTTTTGGAGACTTTAATGATATTTTAGATGCAAGTGAGAAAATGGGGCGCACCATCAGACCCCCTTGGCTTATCAATGGCTTCCGTCAAGCTGTTATTGACTCCGGTTTATCCGATGTTCCGTTCGAAGGTTATCCGTACACTTGGTTTAAAAGTCTTGGCACTCCGAGTGCAGTGGAAAAAGGTTAGACCGTGCACTTGCTAATAATTCGTGGTTTAATATTTTCCCAAATGCTACTGTTGAGACTCTTGTCGCACCTGCTTTCGATCATTACCCTATTCTTGTAAATGTTGCACCTACACCTCGGCTGCAGGTTCATAAACGACATTTTCGCTATGAAAATGCATGGCAACTTGAACCAGGGTTTAGGGAACTTGTTACTAACTCATGGCAGGACTACTCTACAAGTACTCTTATACCGAAATTATCTTCATGCGCGAAAGACATGTGGGCGTGGAAAAAATCTCATTGGCACAAGCTAAAAAAAGACATTGATGATTGTCGCAAACAAATGCACGACGCACGGCTAGGAGCCACTGGTGAAGATCAGGTTTGGATGTTTGAGTTGAGGAAACGTATGGAGCGATTACTGTCCCAAGATGATGCATATTGGCGACAACGTGCAAAAACTCATTGGTACAAAGATGGCGATCGTAACACAATTTTTTTTCATGCATCCGCCACGGCTCGCAAAACAGTAAACCGTATATCTTCTCTTGATGATGATGCAGGAAATAAAATCACAAACGAGCAAGGTTTGTGTGATGTAGCACGTCAATATTCGTGAACATTTTTCAGAAGCAAGTAGGCGTGTTTTCTCTTGTTATTGATGTTATTCATACTTCTGTTTCCACTATTGATAATGATAAGCTCACGACACCTTTCACAAAGGCTGAATTTCGTTTGGCTATTTTTTCTATTCATCCCGACAAATGTTCAGGTCCTGATGGTTATAGTCCAGGTTTCTATCAACATTTCTGGAATTTATGTAGTGATGATATTTTTAAAGAATGTTGTGGTTGGTTAGATACGGGGCAATTTCCTCCTGACTTGAATATCACTAATATTGCTTTAATTCCAAAAGGTTCATCACAGGTTAGCATGAAGAATTGGCGGCCTATAGCATTGTGTAATGTTTTATACAAAATTATTTCGAAGGTGTTAGCTAATAGGTTGAAGCAAGTTTTGTCCCAATGCACCTCAGATAACCAATCTGCCTTTGTTCCGGGAAGATCCATCTTGGATAATTCTATGGTAGCGATTGAGGTACTTCATTTTATGTAGACTAAGACACGAGAAGACAGGTATGTTGCTTTGAAACTTGATATAAGCAAAGCCTATGATCGTATGGATTGGGATTACCTTCGCGTAGTTATGACTAAAATGGGTTTTCATGCTCGTTGGATTCACTGGATGAGTATGTGCGTTGAGTCTGTGGATTACTCTGTACTTGTAAATAGCGAGCAGGTTGGACCTATTATTCCGGGTGTCGGTCTCCGACAAGGGGACCCCCTTTCCCCGTATTTGTTCATTATTTGTGCAGAAGGCTTATCGACACTTATTAGAGACGCGGAGTCTTGTGGAGAACTCACATGCACAAAAATATGCCGTAGAGCACCTACTATTTCTCATCTTTTATTTGCTAACGATTGTTTTCTTTTTTTCAAAGCTGATGAGAATCATACTAACGTCATGCAAAATATTTTGACTACATATGAATCAGCGTCTGGTCAGGCCATTAGCTTACCTAAATCTGAATTTTTTTGCAGCAGAAATGTCCCGGATCCTCTCAAACAGACAATCACAAATATCCTTGGAGTTCAGGTAGTATTGGGCACAGGCAAATATCTTGGCTTACCATCTATGATAGGCCGAGATCGTACCGCAACTTTTGCGTTCATAAAAGACCGTGTCTGGCAGAAAATCAACTCATGGAGTGGCAAATGTCTCTCCAAAGCAGGATGCGAGGTGATGATTAAATTTGTTTTGCAGGCTATACCTTCGTATGTTATGAGTATTTTCCATTTACCAGCCACGTTAATCAACTCAATTGAGAAGATGATGAATTCTTTTTGGTGGGGACATGGTCGAACTTCACAACGGGGCATTCAATGGATGAGTTGGGAGAAATTATCTGCACCAAAGATTCATGGAGGTATGGGTTTCAAAGACCTTTCTGCTTTTAATCTAGCTATGTTAGGTAAACAGGGTTGGAAGTTCATCACAGAACCAGATTCTTTAGTAGCTCGCATTTTCAAAGCGCGCTATTTTCCTAATGACACGTTTCTCACGGCTCATATTGGCCACAATCCTAGCTATGTTTGACGGAGTATTATGCGTGCTAGATTTATAGTGCGAGGTGGTGCAAAGTGGAGTATAGGTTCAGGTGCGTCTATTCCTATTCTAAATGAACCTTGGTTACCTAATGGTGAATGTATTCGTAGTGATATACCTGGAGCTAATTTTGTTACGAATTTCAATATTAATAGTTTGATGAGTTTACATGATAAAAGTTGGAACGAACACACAGTTAGACAGGTTTTCAGTGTCGATTTGGCAAATAAGATCCTCCACACGCCTCAAATCCTTGATTACCTATGCACCCCTTCGAACTCTTCACCCAAGTCTTCGATGCTTCGTTTGGTAAACGAATCCCCTTCGACTTCAAGAAAGGTTAGAAAGACCCCGAAGACCTTTGGAGGTGGAATGAGATTATTCACTTCAGTTTGGAACCTTGATTAAGCCCAACTAATTTCCTTGAAAGAGCCAACTTGCAATCCCTACTAGCACCCTAGCAAATCAATGTGACTCAAAGTACAAAGTGATTGTAAGAAAAAGTGTTTAATTTTGAAATGATTGACTGTGATGCTAGTCATGAAAATTTGAATCGATTCAACCATCACAAAGAAGGATTTCGATTTACAAAAATGAAGTTTGTATACACGGCATTACACAAAGTATAAAGTGATTCTAAGAAAAAGTGTTTAATCTTGAAGAATGTATGAACAATGAGTTTTTGAGACCTAAAGAGAATAGATGCAAATGATTCACTCAATTGGGTGTTATGAGGAAGTGAGTATATATAGAAAAGGGTGGCAAGATCAAAATTTCGGCCAAAAACAACATATTGAATCGATTCACTTAATGTGTAAATCGATTCATACAGTTAGGTGACAAGCTAGATGTGCTATGAAGATTGATACGTATCAGACAAGATTTGAATTGATTCAAAAATTCCAGGATGAAGATTGATACGATTCAAATTATTTTGAATCAATTCAACCAAAGTCAGAGAGGTTTCATGATACGATTCAATATAATTTGAATCGATTCATTGCGATGCTAGTCATGAAAATTTGAACGATTCAACCATCACAAAGAAGGATTTCGTCACACAAAATTGAAGTTTTCTATACACGGCACCACACAAGACATCAAGGGATCACATGACACAATGAGACATGGTTTGTTAGGAAGCTAGAACTAATCAACATAATGAACAATATCAAATAACCTAGCTATCTCGACATCATTAAAACATAAACTTGATATCGTAGACATCATCAAAACATAAACTAAAGAAAAAATAAATATCCTCATCAAATAACCTAGCTATCTAGACATAATCAAAACATAAGCTAAAGCAATAAGCATCTTCAAGCTCCCCCTTTTTTATGATGTCAAACACTTGTTGATGATGTGGGCTAATCTCCCCTGAAACATAGCATACAAGAAACGCACCATAACGAGCAAACAAACAGGACAATATATATAGTCACGTATAAAGAAATACATCAACATATTATCCCCCTCTTACAACGTCAAAAAGGGATAGTAACCAAAGTGGAGCAAAATAGGTAAGGATAGGAACAAGTAAGTAAGCAATCACAATTGACTACAAGCCGACTTGCAATCAAGAAAAATAAGCATGCATTAAATCAACAATTAAGATTACAACAATCATGGATACCAATAACCATAAACATGCACATAAACGCGACAACAATCGCGATAAAGTAACCTCCCCCTTTAACAATGTTAAAGAGGGATAGTGCATAGGAGCTTTTCACAAAACAAATGCCCAACACACAAAAAGGAGTTACCATGCAATTTATTTTGTGTTAATTTGAACAAACAAGATTTTAGAGAACACCTCCCCTAAACAAATGACATGTAAACAATCGCAATTGAATTTCAATTAAGCATGCAAGACAAGACATAGAGAAAATATAACATGCAACAAGGGATGAATAAAATCAATAGGAAACAACTACTCATGCATCATATCACAATAGTAATCATGAGAAGAGCATATCAAACACAAGATAGGGTAAGAGGGAATTTTCAAGGAGAATTTAAAAACATGTTTGACACTCAATGAAAATTCGTTACCTATAATCAAAACTTACTCCCTTCTAAGAGTTCTCTAAGGAGAAATGATAAGAGATATGCCTGTTGTGACCATCCAACATGATAAGACAATGGAGAGGTTTAGAATTTTAACTCATCGTGTGCGTCTTCATCATACTTTTTCTCATGATGTCTGAGATTAAGGAGCTTATAGTGGATCATCATCTTTGACTTTTCTCATTCATCATCAAACCGATAACACACTAAACAAACACACCTTTCCCAATCTTCTGGAAGTAAGAGAAAAGCAGGGAGTTCCATATTTGATTTATGATTGTTGAGATGTGTCCAGAAAAGGAAAGATTTAGTTTCTTTTGAAAATAGTGATAGTGGACACATCTTAATTAAGTGTCTTGAACAACCTAGAAGAGAAAGTTTCTTCAAGGATGCAATACAAATTTACACAAATCAATTAGGGATCCTTAGGTCCCCAACTAAATTTAGGTCCTTTGAATTAGTGATAAATGTAGATTGTTTAGGTACCCACATCATAATGTCATTTGGTAATAAAACTTTCATGGCATGGCAATGTGGTGTGGTATGCCCAATTTCTCTACAATAATTGCACCTAAGTTTGTGCTCATGAATTTTGCTATTACGGTATTTATTTTGAATTCTCCTTTTTGAAAGTTTTTTGAAATGTGAATTAGTAGTTTTTGAAGATCGTGTAGCAAAATTTATGGATGCACTTGAGGCTTGTTCCATCTTACTTTTTAAAGATAAAATCTCTAGTTGTAACTTAGGACAAGCTTCACATGTACCAATGTCTTTGGATTTAGGAGACTTTGGTACATTAACACTAGGTGACTCTTTAGGAGGAATTACAAATTGTTCTTTCTTTAGATATGCATTGTTCCTTTTTGGTATATCGGCTTCAAATTTGAGAATAATTATCTTTTGGGTGCCAATGGTTTAAAAAGCTTTCATAGCATCTCCATGCATTTATACTAGAACATTTTGCAATTCATTGTAAGAAGGGTTAAAATCGGAGTCCAAGTCACTAACCTCATGAGGCTTTTTCTTTTGTCCCATGAAACATAGTTGAGCAACTTCATCGTATTTAGAGTCACTTCGTGTATAGCAAGTGTCATCATCTTCACATGCTATGTACGCTCTCCACCCTCTTGTCTTATCGGATAAACTTGCTTTTCCATTTAACTTGATTAGATCGGGACATTCGCTCCTTAAGTGACCAAACTTGCCGCATCCAAAACAACTTGGACCTTTTTCTTCTTTACTAGTCTCTCCTTTAGATTGCATCCTCCTAGAGTTCACCATGCTATTGTCACTAAGTCTTAGACAATGCTTTTGAATGTAACGATTGAACCGCTTCACGAACAACCCCATATTTTCTTCATTAGGTGACTCTCCTCCGGAATCACTATCTCTGTTGTTTGATAAACTTGCCTTGGACGAAGAGGCCTTGAATGAAATCGGCTTCTTTCCCTTCATTTTTTAGTATTCCTCACTAGATTTCAAACAGATAATCTCATGTTCATGTTCCTTTAACTTGCCAAAGAGTGTGATCATACTAAGAACATTAAGATTTTGTGATTCCTTGATAGCGGTAACTTTGAGCTGCCATTCCCTTGTCATACATCTTAAAATTTTATTAGTGCAATCTTTGTTTGAATGTCCTTACCAAGGTTTTGCAATTTGTTGACAATACGAGTGAATCTAATTTGTATGGAGGAGATGGATTCACCATCCTCCATGCGAAAAAGCTCATATTGTTGCACAAGGGTATTAATTTTTGATTGTTTAACATCATCGGTTCTTTCATGAAGGATTTTCAATGCATCCCACATAGCCTTAGCAGTCTTACAATGAGATACAGAATGATACTCATTCACTCCAAGGGAGGAAATGAGAATGTTTCGCGTCATCAAAGAATATTGGACCTTCCTTTTGTCATTGTCACTCCAATCGGCTTTTGACTTTTCTAGTGCGACACCATTGGCTACAATTTGCAGTTGAAACTTCCCTTTGACCACGGAATCCACACGTCCATGTAAACCAATTGGATATGAATTCTTATGCATTCTTTCCAATGGTCATAATTTTTTCCGTTGATAATAGGTTCTCTATTATAATCCCCATTCAGGTCCTTATTTTCCATATGGATGAACTCTTCCGGTAGTTAGCCGTTAAGAAGAGACCAAGCTCTATGATACCACTTGTTGGTCTATATGGCCAAAAATATTATAAGCTAGAGGGGGTGAATAACTTTTTGAAAAGTTTTTCCGAAGTTTGATAAAAAGTAATTTTAACTAAATCGACTATTGGAATCGTGCGCGAACAATCATAACAATAAGAAAAAAGATAAACCTGTGTGGACTAAGACTCGTTGTAGAATTGAGTGATTCACAATACAAATCTTATATACAATCAAACTTTAATGAGCCTTGAACAAATTACAAAACTTTAGACAATTTCAAAACCAAACCTATATGAATAATAATACCAAGCTATCAATTGAAAACACAATGCATATGAATTTAAAGAATTGAATATAGCTTGCACTCAATTGATCTAAGCAAATTATTAAAACCTAATTCAACGAATTAGATTAACTTCTGATGAAAAACAACTTAGATCAATACTAGCAATTATCCTAACAATTACTCAATTAATCATATGCAATAATGAAAAGTAAAGAGGATAGAGAAGAGAGATAACACCGATATTTTTATAGTAGTTCACTCTTTCTCGTCCTCGCTAGAGCTCTGTCTACTCTTCTTGATAAAGTACACCTTCACCAAGGTCATCCACTAAGTAACAATGTTGAATACAATGTGTTCAGAAGAGTTCTTTGAAATTAAACCTAATTCTTCAACCCATATGCAAACACTCCCCCAAACTTCAAATAATCTTTGAATTTGGTGCTCCTTGAATCTTCGAATCCTTAATTACCGTGCACCCCTTCGAACTCTTCACTCAAGTCTACGATGCTACGTCCAGTAAACGAATCCCCTTCAACTTCAAGAACGGTTAGAAAGACCCCCAAGACCTTTGGAGGTGGAATGAGAGCATTCACTTCACTTTGGAACCTTGATTAAGCCCAATCATTTTCCTTGAAAGAACCAACTTACAATCCCTACTAGCACCCTAGCAAATCAATGTGACTCAAAGTACAAAGTGATTCTAAGAAAAAGTGTTTAATTTTGAAATGATTCACTGTGATGCTATTCATGAAAATTTGAATCGATTCAACCATCACAAAGAAGGATTTCGATTTACAAAAATGAAGTTTGTATACACGGCACTACACAAGACATTAAGGGATCACATGACACAATGAAACATGGTTTGTTAGGTGCTTTAACAAGTTTCTAAGCTAGAACTAATCAACATAATGAATAACATCAAATAACCTAGCTATCTAGACATCATCAAAACATAAACTTGATACCATAGACAACATCAAAACATAAACTAAAGAAATACGAAATATCATCATTAAATAACCTAGCTATCTAGACATCATCAAAACATAAACTAAAGCAATAAGCATGTTCAATCTCCCCCTTTTTGATGATGTCAAACACTTGTTGATGATGTGGGCTAATCTCCCCTGAAACATTGCGTAAAAGAAATGCACCAAAACGAGCAAACAAACATGACAATATATATAGTCACGTATGAAGAAATACATCAACATATTCTCCCCCTTTGACAACGTCAAAAAGGGATAGTAACCAAAGTGGAGCAAAATAGGTAAGGATAGGAACAAGTAAGTAAGCAATGACAATTGAACAAACAAGATTTTAGAGAACACCCCTCGTAAACAAATGACATGTAAACAATCGCAATTGAATTAAAAGCAAGCATGCAAGACAAGGCATAGAGAAAATATAACATGCAACAAGGGATGAATAAAATCAATAGGAAACAACTACTCATGCATCATATCACAATAGATCAACACAACAATAATAAAAAATATAAACCTATGTGTAATAAGATTCAATGTAGAATTTAGTGATTCACAATGCAAATCTTATTTCAATCAAACTTTAATATGTCTTGAACAATTTGCAAAACTTAGACAATTTCAAAACCAAACCTATGAACAATAATACCAAACTATCAATCAAAAACACAATGGATATGAAATTGGATAATTGAATAGTAACTGCACTTAATTGATATTATCAAATTATTAAAACCTAATTCGTTGAATTAGGTTAACTTTTGATGAAAAACAACTTAGATAAACACAAGCAATTATCTTAACAATTATTCAATTAACCTATGCAATAATGAAAAGTAAAGAGGATAGCGAAGAGAGATAACACCGATATATTTATAGTAGTTCGCTCTTTCTCGTCCTCGCTAGAGCTATGTCTACTCTTTTTGATGAAGTATGCCTTCACCAAGGTCATCCACTAAGTAACAATGTTCAATAGAAATGTGTTTACAAGAGTTCGTTGAAATTAAACCTAATTCTTCAACCCCTATGCAAGCACTCCCCCAAACTTCAAATAACCTTTGAATTTGTTGCTCCTTGAATCTTCGAATCCTTGATTACTCGTGCACCCCTTCGAACTCTTCACTCAAGTCTTCAATGCTACGTCCGGTAACAAATCCCCTTTGACTTCAAGAATGGTTAGAAAGACCCCCAAGACCTTTGGACGTGGAATGAGATTATTCACTTCACTTTGGAACCTTGATTAAGCCCAATCAATTTCGTTGAGAGAACCAACTTACAATCCCCCATAAGCACCCTAGAAAATCAATGTGACTCAATATACAAAGTGATTCTAAGAAAAAGTGTTTAATCTTGAAGAATGCATGAACAATGAGTTTTTGAGACCTAAAGAGAATAGATGCAAATGATCCAATAACTTGAGAGTTATGAGGAGGAGAGTTTATATAGTAAAGGTGAGGAAGTGCAAATTTTCGAGCTAAAACAAATGTATGAATCAATTCACTAAATGAGTGAATCGATTTAGACCACTACATGATAAAACTGAGAAAGAAGAATGCTATGAAGATTGATGCGTATCAAATGATTTTTGAGTCGATTCAAAATGCCTAGGATGAAGGTTGATACGATTCAAAATAGATTGAATCGATTCAGGATAAGTCAGAAACATATTGTGATACGACTCATGTATTTTTTGGGACGATTCAAAGTGAATCGATTCAGAAATGTCATGAATCGATGCACATTAAGTCAGAAACTTTTGTGATACGATTCAGACATGTATGAATCGATTCATGCAGAATAAATATAGATTTTGACAGATGATATGTGATGAAAAGGAATTTTCTTGAGACACTCGTAAGCTTGGGTGCTTTAACACATTCTAAGATGCAACTATCAACTAATCAAACATGCTAAACTAAAAACACAAAATTGATAAACACTAGAGCTAACATCATCAAAATAACTAGCTAGAGGCTTCAACCGAATGTAGTTTTTGTCGCATAAAAAAGAGTAATTGTGAGTTATTTTACATAAATTTCCTTCATTAATTGTATGGAAAACATAAACTAACAGAATTAAAAATATATAAAATGTAAATAATGAAAGGCGTAATAGGAAAATTAGCATTAATAGGAAAATAACATAATCTTAGACAAACAAATTTTGCTAAAATATCATATAATTTATGATGGAAGGAGTATGATTTAGGACGGAGGGAGTAAGAAATTGAAATAAGACAGAATAATAAATAATTGAGAGTACAATAGCAAATAAGTATTCATTAATTGATATTGTAAGACATATAATTTGGAACAAACAAATGTAGTTATAGAGATATATACTTGCTTGGTAACAAGCCCAAATAAATATTATTTGGACGCACACACAACCAAAAGAAAAATTTAAGATAATACAATTGAATAATGTCAATCGATGTGACTAAATAATTTTTCTTTAATTTTTCATTTCATGTAAGAGTGCCTAAGTAATATTAATTTGTAGTTGTGTCCATGAAAGATTTTCTCTGTTGCTATGAGATATACTTGCTTGGCCACAAGCCAAAATAAATATTATTTGGACGCACCCACAAAACCAAAAGAAAAATAAAAGATAATACAATTGAATAATGTCACTCGATGTGACTAAATAATTTTTCCTTAATTTTTTTATTTCATGTGTGAGTGCCTAACTAATATTAATTTGTAGTTGTGTCCATGAAAGACTATAAGATTTTCTTTGTGAACTTCTTAAACTGCTTGTAATTTTTTAGTATTCTCTACGATACACCTTATGCTGTGGGGAATGTTATAGCAGCGCGTTAATATAATTCAATTTTGACTTGTTAAAAAAATGGATCATGTTAACTTGTGCTTTAAGGACACAAGTTAAGGAGCTTAAAATAGAACTAAGTAATAAATTTTATATTAAAAAAATAACTTTTGGAACTTTTTAACATTGAATGCATAATTTCTAAAAAGAAGTTTCTACATTTGTTTTCTTAAATTATGCCCCAAAGACATAAGTTAACATTTCCTTAAAAAAATATTACTTTGTGTGAATAAAATATACATATTTATTTATACCAACTACCGACTATATTATTATTGGACCGCACGCTCAATGATTTGCTTTTCGAAATTAAAATGTATATCACGTGTTTTTAGATTACAAGAGAAGAGATCTTAGATTTGGTTTATACAAAAAAAAAACAGAGATCTTAGATTTGGTATAAAAATAAATAAAAATCTTATATGTCTTGTCATTTGAAAAAGAGCAGAAGGAAGTAAAAAAATAAACTGAAAATGATACTTTTTAAATATTTAAAAAATTGACAACACAATTTTCATTGCATTATCGTTATACTCTTTTCGTCTCAAATTATACGACGCATTGATCATAATTAATATTGTATAAAATATAGATATTATGAGTTAATTTACAAAATTGTCTTTAATAAATGGTATGAGAAATATAAATTAGAGAATTGAAATAAAAGAGAGTAATAAATAATTAATCATATAATAGAAAAAAATATTATTAATGCTTCATTGATATTATAAAACGATGTATAATTTAAGACAATTTTTTACTTTCTAAACTGACATATAATATAGGATGCAAGGAGTGTTTAATTTCTTTTAACTAGTAAACACTTGTTAACATTTTTCTATAAACAATACTCCATTGACACCATTGTTTAGAAAAAAATAAAAATCGATGGACACCATACGACACACACTATATCTTTAGAGTGGAAATAGAAAGAGTATGCGATATCCTGATGTGATGAAAAGAAAGAAATAGAGAATAAAAATTAGATGCTGGGAAAATAAAGTTGTTTGAATATTAATACTCTTATCATTGGTAAAGAAACAAACATGGTAAAAATATTTTAAGATTTTTTTTAAGGGAATATTTTGGAATTTATTAAGTCATACTTTCAAAAGTGTAAAAAATGTTTTTTTTTGAACAAATCAAAATGGAGCATAATATAAAACCAATTGTGGTTCTTCCAACCGAAGGCGTATTAAAAAAGAGACACACATCAATTTACAATGTCAAATATACACTATATGTGAACACCCATACAAATGAGCGGGTGTCGACACCAGTCGTGATAACTAAAAACAAAAGATGGTTGATTTGATTTCAACCACAAAAACGTATTCAGCTTCACTTTGTCAGATAAAGTAAACGGATCAGATGCCACACTTTTGAATATGCGGTTATTTCTTTCTTTCCAAATTACCCAAACACAAGAAAGCCAAATTAATCTGAAAAATGTATGAGAAGAACGCGGCATACCCATCATCTGAGAGAACTGATGAAAGTGTTCACAAATTTTACTTGAAGGGACGAAATCAATACCGAGTCAACGCCACAACCAAATATGTCACAAGCTAAGAATAGTTTACTGGCGTCTCAGAACACCACAGTCGCCATACACATAATATCATTTTGATGAAGAACCGTAAAAAATGTTATTTTTAATATAAAATTTACTTTTTTTCGTTTTTTGAACTACTGACTCGAGTGTTAGTAATTGGTTAACATGGGAATGTATCTCTTAATGTCACACCATTAAAAAATTTTACTCTTAATTTTTATATTAATAATCCATCTCACTTGTTTTTTAGTCAATAGTGAGATTGAATATACATGAGAGACATGAGAATTATTTTTATAGAATCCATTCCCATTAGCATGACTTTTTTTAAGCAAAAATAACAATACCCTTGCCTTTTAGTAGACATTGATTTGAAAAATTCTAGAAAAATGACAATTAATTATAAGAATACTGAAACTTCTTTTTCACAATATTTTACATCGTTTACGTTAACATTTTTCCAAGATTAACCCTCTATCTGGTTTATCTATACTCTATATAAAAAAAACAACCCTTTTTAGCTCTTTTGAGCTTGTTTTTTCTTTTGAAAAATATCTTTAATTTTCAATACAAATAACACATGTAACAAATAGATAAGAATACATTTAAATATTAAAATAAAAGTGTAACAAAGACAAATGTCCAATTTTTCTTTTATCATTTAAAAAGTGCAACAAACTAGATGAGTGTATCTATACTTACTTTTTCATTATTCCAATTATACCCTTAAACAACAACTTTTTCTATAATAAAGATCGTTGTTTTTTCTAAGGGAAATAAAGATCGTTGTTGGTGTCATTAAAAAAAAAAGAATTTAAATTATTATTTTTTGTTATATTGTTTGTTTCATTGAAATAATAATCATGGTTAGTTTTATTTGTTTTAATTTGAAAGTAAAAAACATTTATATTTATATTTTTAATTAAAATTAAAATTTCATAAAAAAACACCGTTCATAATTTTCAAACGTTAGCGCAATAAAAAGAGCGGAAAGACGGACACGTGAGTGCCCATCTTTTCGTTAGTAAAATATAGAGGAAAGAGATAAAGAAGACATGAACCTCACATATATAAAACCTGTTAATGAGATAAATATACTTTTAGTGATCTAGTTTGAGAAGAAACAAACCAAAATTAAGATGAGAAAAAAAGGAGTGTATAATAAACTGACATAAATATTCTTACCTGGAAAGGAATGGTTTCATTGCAAGCCATATTAAATGAGATTGCCTCTTAGAGTGTTAGCCTTTCACCAACCTCTTAAAGAGAGAAATGTTCCACATGCTTAGATTATGTGGTGGAGGAGCCATCCTTATCCAATTACATATTAATATCCACGTCTCCTTGGAACTTCTACGGTGGTGCAGTGCAGGTGTACCGGTACTCTTGTTTCTTAAATTCTATAAATTAAGGACTATTTTATTGCAATAAATAACTATTTGTCAACATTTATTTTTGTAGAAAATATCACTTCACAAGAAAAAACATAATTTCATTGTTTACAAGAATCATACTAAATTTTTACATTTTATCGTAAAAAATAATCAATATTCTCTATTATGAGTAATAAAAATTTCGAAAAATTAAATTTTATTTCGTTGGTGTTTTTAGTAAATAAGATTTTAATTATTATAATTATAAATGATAGAATGTAATGTTTTTTCTTTAAAAAACAACTCATTTAACTATTAATATAAGTATTTGGTGCACCGGTACACTCAAATTATTGAACTTAGCATAGAATTTGCCCTCCTTATTGTTCAAGTAAAGACGGATTACATAGAATCTAACACGTGTATAATATTTAAAGATTTTTTTTTTTATACAAACTACGCGAATTTTCATTGTAATTTTGTTTGAAATTATTACAAGATTATGGTTGATACTTATAAAGACAAACAAAAAAGAGTAATACCAGATCCAAACATATATTTCCCTCCTCGAGAATAAAAGAAGATGCGTATCCAGCTCCACCTCTACACTCTTAGAGCATTGGACAAAGATAGAACCCAACATCCGCACAGAACGTCATGATCACTTCATGATAGAGGAAGACTTCAATTGACGTCAATCTCTGACCAAAACATCCACTATTGCTGGCCAATCATATTGATGAAAAAGAAATAAAATTTCTTTACTAGTTTTTGAACTTTGAAAAAATAATCTTGATTCATGCATGTTTCCACTAGATAGTAAGAATATAGGTTTATAGTTAAGCCTATGGTTGGACTTAATCTATGAAAAACAAAGTTGAGTGAACTCAAAACACCTGAACGTTATTGAGAGAAATTGTTAGACGACTGTTGATTGATGGGAGTTTTGTGATTTTGAGGAGCCTAGACCTCTCAATTTTATTTGAGTTGGTAATCTTTGGATCATTTATCTTGTCTCAATGTCTACACATGTTAATGATTGCAAATTTTTGCAAAGTAATTCCAATCCAAGGCAATTGCATGAGAACAAGCAAAGATTCAAGGATGTAGAGTTTGATAGCTTCAATTTTTATCTCTTTTTAGGGCTTGTTCTACTTGTAATTTTGGTTACATTGTTAAGATTTTAAGATAAATTACAATTTTTTGTTTGATTTTCGTTTATAGGAATGATCATGGAGTCAAGTGAAGATTATGAGTTAAAAATGATAAATTCAAGCATTACCGGTTATAGCTTTCCCTCAAAAAAAGTTATACCTTGTTGAGATAGTGATAAAGAATAGTAGTACAAAAGTGAGCAAGTGGAAAAAAGGTTGAAGACTGATGCATTTAACTTTGGTGATTTTAATGGCCTTGTAATGGTGTACTAAGACGTATTTGTCTATAAATAGGCATGATGCACACTTTTTTCGCATCACATTTTCACTAGTAAAAACATAAGAAATCCGAATTTCGTGCTTTTCTTGTGATTGCAATTTGGGCATTTCAATTCCAATCTAATCTAAATTATTTAAATTTTCTTCTTTGTTATTGTTTATTACTCCCTCCGGTCTTATTTATAAGAAAAAATTGATTTTTTAGATATACTTCGAGTAATTGATGTATCTTGTCTAGAATATAGACCAAATACATCATTTATGCAATGAATCAAAAAAAGTTAAATGTTTCTTATGACTAGGACCAGGACCGGAGGAAGTAATATTTTTCATGATCATGAATAAGAAATGTCCAGTAGTCTTGGGGTTTAGGTGGAAATCTAGTAGTTGTTACTTCATCTTTAACGAAAAGTGATATTTGTACGATTATTATTAACAACTTTTGTGACAACGCTCTTTTTCTCTTTTTTTATTGGTCAAAAAGAATAGAGAGAGAAAAAAGGAAGAGAAAGAATAAAACCATAATGTGAGTATGAGAGAGGGTTGTTCAAAAGTTGTCACAAAATAAATGTTCAAATATCATTTTTCAAAATTTCTACCATTAAAATACAACAACCATTTTTCTTTATAATTTTAAAGGTCTTGCTAAATTGTGCCCTAAGGACCTAAGGACACAAGTTAAAAAACTAAATAAAGAAATTTAATCTTGGAAATTGGGCATTCATAACCTTAAAAACTTATCTTTTCAATACAATATTTACTGTTTAATTCTATTTTAAGATCCTCATTTCGTGCTCTAAGGATAGAAGTTAACATTTCCCTAATTTTAATACTCACTTTCTCTCTCATATTCGATGGTTGAGATTCCATTTAGAAAACAAGAAAGAATTTTTATTGGAGAGAATAAAATCCTTCCCTTCACTTATTTTATTTTTTCTCTACGACCACTCCTTCCCTGTATTCTCAGTTCTCACCGACAACCCTCCACTTTCTTATTCTTCTTCTTTTACTTTTGAGAGTTTCCATTCAACTCACACAAAATGTGACTATAATTCTTCATCTTCTTTGTGTTTAGATCATCAAGTTCTCCAATACACTACTAAAAAAACAAAAATTAGTGAGGGATATTTAGTGAGGGAAAACGTGAAATTCCTCTCTAATTCCGTCATTAAATTTTGCGACCAAGGAATTTGTGAGGAATTTCATTTTTTCCGTCACTAATTTCACTCACTAATTTTGCTTTTTTTAATAGTAATATTACCAATAACGACTCCATTACTTCACCTCTTCATTTTTTCTTTAGAGATGTTTGAATGATGGAGTACAAAGAAGTTCTTAAAGTTTTTTGGGTCTTCATCATCTTCATTTTTGCAGTTGAAAGCACACATCAATTATTGAAAACGAATGATACAACTTTTCCAAATCCATGTGTCTATGGTATAGCATCTTAGTTCCTTTTTAATTTGTTCTCTTCTTTCCACGTTTTCTTCTCCATTCCGAAACTTATTCAATATTAGTTCTTGACAATCTAAAGGAAAAATATTAAAAACTAAAAAAATGTTACCAAGTGTTTTTAGGGCATTGTTTAAGTATCTAAAATTAGTAAGTTTTACTTTGGAAATTGAGTAATTATGACTTTTATACATATTTGACTTGTATTTTCAAGACAAACTTTCTTTTTAAGAGGAATAATTCTTAGGTAGACACAAGAATTTGGACCCTCTATTTGGTCACACACACAAAAAAGTTGATATGCTATAATCATTTAAAAATTAATGATTATTAGTTGTTATTTTTTTTACTTTTTTCTTTTTATGTGTGTGTGACCAATTAAATGGTCCAAATCCTTGTGTCCATCCAAGAGTTTTTCTTTTAAGAGTTCCTTAAACAATGTCCCTACGACGCTTGTTAACGAGACCCTAAAAACTAATATGTTAATATCTTCCTAAAACGTTGGCACTGCACCGTGATAAACTATTAAACATTTCACAATATTACAATGTAATTCTATTTTTATGTAATTATCGCAGTGTATAAACTGCAAAGCATACAAACATCCATTTATTTGCATCACACATAATACAATACACACTCATAAGACATTACTGCCACATTTATTGAATACAAACATCACACTAAACAGTTGTGTGCACAAAAGCCAACCCCATTGGACCACAAGTCCTTATTTATTATAATGTCTTCATGACTTATAGAGCTACCTTTTCCCCCTTAACAAGATGACCATCAATATCTCTGGTGCCTTTGCTAAGGTAGTCCATCCAGCCATTTGGAGTATCAACATCCTCATTGTTCTTCTCATAATCAATAGTCCATCTAACAGCAGAACTTCCATCAGCCTTGTTAATCACTTCTAAGATGAGCTTAAAG
>Ga0228710_1004655_pt1 | contig 21605 bp, 10 predicted proteins | sample MedpolnodulmetaG_FD_177995 | JGI IMG/M metagenome (GOLD analysis project Ga0228710, IMG submission 177995) | Root nodule microbial communities from Medicago polymorpha collected in Santa Monica, California, United States - pink nodules | ecosystem: Host-associated > Plants > Roots > Nodule... | reverse complement strand
GAGGAACTTAATTCAAATCCATTCCAGAATAAAAGGAACAACTTCTGCAGCAATGTTACTGTTATCTTTGTCTTGTTGTAGAGACAGAAATTGCAGAGAAGGTGGTTGCAGAGTTCGTGGCCGTACATTTCGTACACTGTCCTTTGTCAACTCTGGTGAAGTAGCTTCTGGTGAGATATGCTTCTGATGTTCAGCGCTTCTGATGTTTCAGCGCTTCTGATGTTCAGCGCTTCTGATGACGTGTCTTCAGGAGCTCTTCTTCAGACTCGTTTCTTCAGACGCAGCACTTCAGAGGCAGTACTTCAGACGCAGCACTTCAGACGCAGTCTTCCAGATGCTTTAAGCTTCAAATAAATTCCTTTGCTCTTGAACTTGTTCAATCAGAATCTCTAAGAATAGTACTTTGAATATGGATCCTGCACACTTGAACAAATTGTTTAGCATATCCAATTGATTATTTTTAATACCTTGTTATTGTCAAAACTCAATAGGTGACTTGTGAAACACCCTTGTTCCAACAATGATTATTTGATAAATGATTGGTGATAAACATGTTTATGTTTTGTTGTTTGTTGAACATGTTAAATGTTGATTGTTGGTGGTGAATTCATACATGCTAATTTTTATGGTGATATTGTTGGTGAATACATGTATGCAAAATGAAGGTGGTTTAGGATATTTATATCCAATGGTGTGATTTGAATACTTTGTATTAAATGGTTTAGGATGTTTATATATATCCAATGGTGATGATGTTGGTGAGTTGTTGTTGAACATGTGCATAATGTGTCATATGTTCATGCATGAGTCTTAGGATGTTTACATCCAGGGGTGTGATTTGAATACTTTGTATTCAATGGTTTAGGATATTTATATCCAGTGGTGTGATTTGAATACTTTGTATTAAATGGTTATGATGTTTTTGTTGCATCATGGGGTGACAACATGTTGTTGTTGGTGATGGTACCGTGTCCATATAGGAGTCATGTCTAGGCGTGTGGTACGTTCTTGCATGAGTCCTAATTGCTTATGTGTTTGGCAATAGTTGTGAATGGTGAATTATGTGATTTAATTGAATATGGGCATGTATGTTTTTGTGCATTGGTGAACTTGGTGAATTGTGTACTTGATGATGTTTTGTTATACTTGTACACATGGTGATTTCAAATGATGATGTTTATTTTGGTGAAATGATGAAGTGTGAATTATATACGTGTGATTGGGTAAACTTTTTGGTGATGATAATTTCCTTGTTTGTAACTTGAAATGTTGACTTGTATTTGTTGATTTAATTATGCTAAATGAGGAATAAGGTGAGTAACTCTTATATTGATTGATGTTGTTAAGTGATGAATCTTGATGATGATTTAAGGTATGAATATGCTTGATGCGTTATAATAGAAGTATGATAACATGATTATTGTTGAATTGGGGTAATATATATGTGATGATAGTATTCTAGGAATGTTGAGTATGTATATGTGTTATGCATGAATCCTTGAATGCTTATGTCTGTTTATATTTGATTATGATAATGTGAAGCTAACCCTCAGTGGTTTGTGGTGGACCGCCTACCTATTTGTATGAATGGGTAGACAGCATGCAGGATTAGTTTTGTTGCGTGCTTGATGAGTTACTTGAGGATAGCGGGATCTTCCTCTGTTTATTTGTTTTAGAGTCTTAGTATAGGCTCTGATGTAGGTTGTCGGTCTGTATTTATTTAGATTGATTATGTTGTTGAGACTTTATCCATATGTGGATGTTTGAAGTTTATTTGATGTTGTATTTGATATTTATACCATGGGTACTTGGTGATGTATGCTATTTATCTGCTGCGAAGTTTTTGAGAAATTTTAATATGCATGATTGGAGATTTTTGGAGAACGTAATGTCTATTTCTTGAATAAATGCATTATTCGCGCGTTCTATCGCTTAAATAGAAGTAGGGCGTTACACTTTTCACCATTTTCCAACAAATTATTTCTATTTATGTTCTCTTAACCAATGTCCCAAGGACACTCTTTAACATTTCCCTACAATCAAATGTTATTAAATCAAAATGTTATATTTACTAAAAAAAATCAAAATCTTATATTTTTATATTTTCAATTTAATTAATTAATTTAATAAATAAACATTGTCGAATTTTTCATTCAAAAAATAAATAAAAATTGCCCCACTTATAAACACATTGTCAGGTCATGTCCGATGTGGGACTCTTAACAGCAACAGGCCTCTTCGATTTGACTAAGGAATGAAGAAGCGTGTTGCAGGGACGCAAAGGAGTGTAATTCGTTTGAGTTATGAAGGTGTTGTTTTGTGAGTGAAGTTTCTTTTGTGATGTTATTTTTGGTGTTTGTTAGGATTTGGATAATGGTGGTTGTGTCTGTGTTTTTTATGAAAGAGTTTCAAGAGAAAGAATATGAAGAAAAATTTGAAGTGATGATGAAAATGTTTTGTGACGGATGAGTTTCATCGTTGAGTTGGTTGCGTCCAAGTCGTGTTATGGAGTATAGCACTGTCAATATCTCGTTCAGCAACACTTTCAATATCACTTCCAACAATGATAAAATCATATCAGAGGGCTGCAGTAGAGTTCCCATGGGTGGTTTCAGAATGCAAAGGCATATGTATCTGAGATGAAAACTTGGTAAACTAAGTCATCAAGAGACATGGGTCTAAGGCAAGCTCTCATCTAGCTTATGAATTTTGGTCGTACTCAATGTCTATTGAATTATACAACAAGCTATTGGTTGATGACATAGTGGATAAGCCTAATGTTATCATGGGGTTTGTGAGAAAATGCTTTTGTTTTTTCTTTTTTAAAAATTTATTGAAGTTCTATATAGTGTTTCTGTTTTAGAAGTTATGAAGCACAGACACCGGACACAACACAGATTCGTCGACACCGATAATAATTTAAGAAAATGACAATTCTAATTATATGTGTCGGTGTAAGACATAATAGGTATCTGATACAAGAAATGCCTAATCTGAGGAGTATATGTGCTTCATAGTTTTGGTAGTGTTTAATGAGTGATTGAAAGGTTTTTGGTTTTGTTGAGATGCTGTTATCAATTATCATGGTGTGTATGTATGAATTAAATGTGACTTGGCCTATTTTGTTGATTATGAATGATTTTATTGTTTGTGAGCTATGAAGCACGAATACCGGACACGACACAGATATTGACACGCCGACATTGCTAATAATTTGAGAAAATTACATAATTTAATGTAATTATATGTGTTGGTCTCGTGTCGGTGCCGAACACGACACGTGTCCAACACCGGAACACGCTTAATTCGAGGAGTGTCCATGCTTCATAGTTAGTGAGTGTTATGGTTTTAAATGTATGTGTCATACGATTCTATTTGAACTTGTTAGCCTTACTTGTATGTTGGCCATGATGAGGGTTGATCACAGAGAATCATATAGGGTTTTTAATGTCATTTTAGAGTTCAATTAGCAAGTTTTATTGTATTTTGTAATTACTACCAGATCTAAGTTTTTGATTTTATAATCATAGTATGAATAATAGAGAAGTTTTTTCTATCTGTTAAAAAGTGGTCGTTTAATTGATTGTTTTTTTTATTCCTAGGGTGTGAGCATGGAGCGGTTGGCTTGTGTAGCTTAAAACTTATGAATTTTATGATTATTTCTAAAACTGAATGCAGCAAGACATGTAATTGATGCACTGAATGTAGAGGGGGAACATATAGATCTCATACCACAAGACATAATTGTGCAGAATTCCTATTATAAGTAAGGTTTGGTTATTTACTTGGCTCTTACAAACCAATAAGAAGATTCTTGAGTTGAGGCAATATGTTCTGCTCCTCATCAATATTTTGAAAATCTTGTTTTGATAAATGATGTCCGCACAAGATGAGGTATCCGTATTTGTTAAGTGCTTGAAATTCGATGCAGCAGGCTATCTAGTAAAGCCTTTACGCAAAATTGAACTATTAAATTTGTGGAGAAGGAGGCGCAAGGTTTGTACTATCCAACTCCATATCTATGGATCTTTATAATTTTGTGGTTTATTCATCCATTTTTAATTTGTTACCAACTTACTATAAACATGAGCCATATTAAATGGATGCAGAGGACTAACTAATGTGGATTTACTCCTTTGTTTTGTTCTGTCAACGTTCACCATCACAACCATTGTATTTAGAAATTTATATGCGTGCTTTCCGTTTTAATTTTTTGCTATCACTTTTAATTAAAGAAATGTTACATTGTTTTCACTTTGTTTTCAATATCTAGAGTTTCGTATTGTTTTCCCTAATTCTGATACAAAATTTTCAAAACAAGAAATGGAATTATTTGTTACTTTTGTAAGTAACAGAGTAAAACAAAAATTAAACATGCCTGTAGATTGTCAAAATTTAAACCTTATGTGAGTGTGAATTTGAGTTACATTTGAAAGCTCTTTGTTTATACGTGTTGAAGTTGTGGGATGTAAGATGAGAGGAGGAAAGAAAATATTAAGAACCTTGAATATAACTGATAATCAGTTGATGTGATACTGACTTGATAAAAATGACTACACCCTGATCCCTATTTATATGGATACATTGACTCAATTCTAAATATAAAGAAAAATCAAGAATCTAGAACAAATCATAATAGTAAATAGTAATAGTAAGTAATTATTGATCTAATAATTACATTATCTTTGTTTTGGTGAATTTCATTTTATGTGCCAAGTGGTGCGCCATGCGAACTCCACGTTGTTGCCACTAAACTTGGTGCCCTATTTATAGGTCTTCTCATCGCCGCTGTGCGTGGTCAAGATGATGAAAGATTGTTTGAGAGTAGAGCGAGATTCGTAGAAAGTTGATTTTTATTATCTGTTTTTTCGTTTTTTTTTCATCATCTTTTCAATTAATCCAACAGTTGACTATAGCGCAGGAGAGATAGTGTGCGATCCCAGAAAGGGACCAGGCCGCACGAGCTAAATCCGTTCTGCTGTCAACTGTTGTCCAGATCCAGATCTTAAAAGGGACCAGGTCCTCACTCCTATCCTCCTACGTGCGCTTTTTGCATTTCTTCTTCCAGGTCAGTGCTTCCAAGTCTCTTCTATGTTATTTTATGTTTATGGTTCCCTTGTCCTGTTTGAAGTCAGTCCCAATTTCCCCTCTCTTTCTGTTGATTTGTTGTGTTTTTGCTACTCTCATTGATTTATCATTTCAATCTTGAACTATTTTGAAATTCATATATGATGTATCAGCTTATAAGATTTTGCGTATGTTGCTTGTTTTTAGTTCAAATGTCGTTTTTATGATTCATTATAAGATTTGATTTACGAGTTAGAAAATAGTTCTTCTGATTCATGATTCGAAAACCTTGGCTAAGCCTAATTATTATTATTTAATGAATGGACAAAAGAAGATATGGATAGATCTTGGGTGGATCGACTATAGGAAGAAAAAAAATCTTGAGTGGATCGATATACAGTCCCAAGAATACCAACAGAAAAATTTCTTTTGTGTGTTGAATTTATTCAAGAAAGTGCTTTTGCCTGCTTAAGTGTATATTCATAAGGTTTGATGTTTAACAGTATTAAGGTTTATTGTTTTATTATTTCTTTGATCCTTTTTTTGAATGTATCAGGTGCTAGGTTTCTAGAAAAATCAAATGCATCGTGCTAAATTTTGGCTTCCAGATCACATATATGTTTCTTCATCTTCTTCTTCCTCTTCTTGGTCGTCTTCCTCTTCGGATGATGATGATGAATATAACCCTATGACAAATGGAGACAACACAAATCAACTTGCCCCTGATCCCTTTCTGTGTAGACCACCTCGGAGTTCAGCTCATAAAGTTTTGCCAGTAGTTGGTGCTTTCGCTGTTCAATGTCATTACTGTTCTAAATGGAGGCTAATTCCAACGGAGAAAAAATATGAAGAAATACGTGAACATAACCTTCAACATCCTTTTGTTTGTGAAAAAGCTCGGGAGTGGCAACACGATATATCTTGTGTTGATCCAGAGGATGTTTCTCAGGATGACAGTATGATTTGGGCTATTGACAAGCCGGAAATTCCACAGACTCCAGATGGATGGCAGCGACTTCTACAAATTAGAGGTGAAGGAAGCAGCCAATTTGCAGATATGTATGTATCCATTTTTTGTCATTCTTTTTATCAATACAACTATTATGAATTTTGTCTAGGAATGTCTGCCCTCATAGAATTTCTAATTTTCATTATCATCATTTTGTCACTTTTGCGATTTTTAATATTTCAGATACTATGAAGCACCATCAGGCAAGAAATTGCGCTCAATGCCTGAGGTCAAGAAGTATGTTCCTTTTGCTTCTTTACTATCTCTGCAATGTGACCTTGAAAGCTGCCTTGTCTTAATTGAATCATTGTCATCATCATTATTAAAATTTGGCTTTCATCTTTCTTACATTTTGCTCCCGGTGCTTGTGTTTGAAGGTTCTTGGCGGATCATCCAGAATACAGGACAGATGGTGTAACTCTTGCACGGTTCTCATATCAAATGCCTAAGCCCTTGCAAGAGAACTATGTGAAGAAGAAGCGCTCTCGTGCTAAATCTGTTGAACCTAAGCAAGGTACATAAAATTTTAACTAAATCACAAGGTATCAAATGTATGATTTTAACTTGATGCGCCAAAGTTTTTACCGATAAAAGTTTTTTGGGGTGGTAAAATGTAATTTCTCTATTACATTATATATCTTTTTCACCCTTACAGGTTCCCACTTTAATTTTTTCTTTCTTTCAAGGATATCCATTTTTATGTTAATTTTAAATTCCTCTTTACTTCAGCTCCTTATAAAGTATTATATTATTGTTATTAGCTGTGTATTTTGTCGAATACCGAAGTATGATTTTTACATCCTGGTATATAGTGTATCAAAAAGTAAATGCTAATCTAGCACCCTTTTTATGTATGAATGAAATGTTGGCACTGACTGAGGATTTTTGTGCATGGTGATATTTGTGATGCAGGGATTCCTGTTAGCCGTCCTGCAAAGAAGCAAGCAACTCAAAGTTTCCTCCGTAAAGATGCAATTTAGTGGAGAAAGAAGTCGACTGAAGGACCTGATCAAATTTCTAAATCCCCTTTTTTGCATTGATTTTGGTGTACGATTGCATCTTACTCTGTAATATTTCTTTTGAGTGGAGAAATGTATGATTTTTGGATTATTGTGCATGGTGATATGTGTGGTGCATGATTGCATCTAACTTTTGTTAAAAATGAACTGCGAAATTGGAGAAAGGCATAGCTTGACATGTATTATGCGGTATGAACTGAGCACGCCGAAAACATGTATGATATATTATGACTTTGAGTTGAAAAGCATATGTCTTAGTCTTTTGAGTATTCATAGTAAAATGCATGAAATTTTCTGAAAACAGTTTAGGAGAATGCCAGAAGGTCATCTATACACCTACTTCGCAGTTAAAATACGATTATGTTATGATTTCTATATATCATTGACCGATCTAACTCGACATGCACCTATTTGAAGCTTCTGAAGGGTAGAAGCACTTTGGTGTGGTTGTTGCATTCAAGGTATTCTTAAGGGTTTAGTTTGGTTTTGGTAGTTTAAGGTTAGTATTGTGAAACTGAGCTATGCTATGATATATGGACATGGATATGGGGACATAGACAAATTTGTTCTCACTCTTTGAAACAGTGTGGAACCGTTTCCTGTGTGTCATGAATGTCACAAATTCAAGTTTAGCAATGTGATTATGTGGAATGGAACCTACAGGCTATAGTGGAGCATAATTCAAGTTCTAACTTTTTTTTTATTTTAATAATATTCAACGAATTAAAGTTGAATTAATAAAACACGGCGTAACCTCTAAACTTGTCGAGTCTAAAACTAAAAAGGGATTTTCTTTTCCACACTCCGATTTCTCGTTTGCTCTCCACAATTCTCATTTAAATCTTGTTTGTAGATTTTCGGATTATATTATCCGAATCATCCCAAAGTTTAGCAAACCACATTATATATAATTATATAAAAAAAAACTTTATATGTAATATGTGTTTAGTTCCTTAATGATATACATTTCAACTAATCCATCTCAAGGTCTATGCTACAATCATCAAGTCCAAGGTTGTCAACTTCAATCTTGACTTCATCTTCAACCTTCTTATCATCAACAACATTCTCTTCCTTCTCAAGGTTTTCAACAATCACAACATGATCATCTCCGTTTATCTCATTATTTGTAGTTCATTATAACTAACCATCCTATGGACATATATAAGCTCTAGTGGCTTTACATCATCTTGACATTGCGGTGCCCATAGTACCGAAGTGGGAGGAATTGGACACACGTCCAATATAATTTATGATGGTTACACATAAACAATGATAACATTAAATATAAACTTATTAAAAACATAAGGAAAAAAAAGGTAACCATCATAAAATGATTGTCATTTACGTGTGATAGACACATGTTCGGTCTCTTTGTGACGATGCACCGCGTAAAGGAAAAAATGTTTTTGATTACTCTGTTTTGATGGATAATAGAACTACCATATGCATATATTTTATGTGCAATGAGAAATTACATATTTGACATGATCATCCATTTATACGGATGTGCACGTCCAACTTCGGGGAAGATTGCTTTCTTTTTTATATTTGCAAAGACAATTGATATTTGTTTTGCTTCTTCCTCGCAGGTGAAAAGGGTGGTCTCCCATTTATTTGAGGTATATTTTTGCTTAGGAGAGTGTTTTGACAACGACATGGTGATTTCGCTTCATCCTATTTACAAATCTTCTATGAAAGTTTGACTTTAAAATATTTGTTTGAAACATTGATGGAGTTTTCTTAAAATTCTTCTATGGTGATTTAGCTTCATCTTGAAGAGAATTGACACACCGGCAAACCATTTGAAATTGTATTTTTAATTTGCTTTCCTTTTTGTATTTTAAAAAAACATTAACCTATAGTAAATGACTTTTGACGTATTGGGATGTCCGAATGACCTTTCTGTCAGTTGTTGTCGTCCAACGGAAGTGAAGGTTTTAGTTCAAGTGCCTTTAGTCTTTAGATTCTTCAGACGTGACCTATCGTTTCACTAGAGTTTTGTGTTTCGTGCATTGATTGCACTTTTTGTTATTACATTTCCACGGTTATTCTTTGGTTGACACAAATGTTCCCTCTCTAGCAAAAGATTAAATGATGATGGATTGATTGAAGGAAAGTTCCCAATCTTGCCCCTGATTCAAACGTCATTAGCAATGAATCGTTCGATTTGTCTTTTCAATGACGACGATAATGAAACGTCAGATCCGATATTGGAGGAGGAACCATTTAGGTCCCTTCTTTTCCTTCTTACTATTATCTTCTTAATTATTCTGATTAATCGTCATTTTACCTCTTTTCTGACGACGATTTTTTAGTTACTTATCCTTGTGAATGAATACCCTTTTTCCTAAAGTGTTGAGATATTTTGGAGTATACCCCACAAAGAAAAATCTACAGGTGACGTGTCTATTGCTCTATCTCTACCTAACTATCCCAACACCCAATCTCCTTCCTTTTTTTTATTGCACTTTTTCCCTCTTTTTTCCACGTCCCTCCTTTCACTACCTTACACCATGTACTCCCGCGCATGTTAGTCTTCACCACTTCCAAATTAAGATCTTCTTCTTCAACAATGCTTCAACTTTCTATTTTTGTAAAATCTAATTCTCTGAAACTCTACTAACATGCGCCGTAGAAACAAAGTCGTTTGATCTCTGTCGGTTTATTTGTTCTGACAACGTTGTTGTCCTGGTTTTGTCGGATATAGTTGGTTGATCAACTTGGAAAATCATGGGTTTTCAATTTTATGACTTAATTCAATGGTTTTTCATAGTGGGGTTGTGAAAAAAATGTTTTTTTATTTATTTTTAATGGAAGTTCTATAGTGTTTTTGATTTAGAAGGTAAAGGGTTTTTGTGATTGAGAAGTTTTTGTATTTTTTAGTAAAGTGAGGGTTGTTTTTCTTTTTTTTGGGTATGGAGAGTGAGGGGTTTGATTTGAATAATGGTAAGAAGATTGGTGATGGTTTTGTTGATAGAAGTAAAGTGAGGATTTTGCTTTGTGATACTGATTCCAATACCTCTCAAGAAGTTTTTACACTTCTCTTGAGATGCTGTTATCAAGGTATGTATGAATGAATTCTGAACTTTTATACAATCAGCACATCATTTTTGCCTACTTTGTTGATTATGAATGGTTTTATACTTTGTGAAATTCTGAATTTTTATATAAATTTGTTTTTTTGTTTTGCTCATGTGTGTGTCAAATGATTCTATTTGAATTTGTTAGCCATATTTGTATGTCGGCTACAATCAGGGTTTTAGGAAAAGGTCTGTGACCGCAATATCTAAGTTGTGATGCCAAGGTTTTTGATGTATTTGCAACTGTAGTGTGATTGCGATCAACGCTGCATCAGCCACCTTTGACGGACGGCTATTCTCTAGGATAATTTAGTCATTGTATTTTCATTCTATAATGTTTGATTGATTTCGATTAGTGACTGACACTATCTTTTATTGTTTTTCACCTTTGAGATCCATATATGTGATGTGATGTCTAGATATATAAACATTCGGAGATTCTCATCATGTGTTTATAGTTTTGAGACTTGAGCAATATTGACTAATTTCCTCCATGGCGTTATGTAATGGTTGATTTTGTGTTAGCCGCCATAGATGTAAACACCTATTAAACCTGCCATGTTTCTGCCATAGGCCGCAACACCATGTTTATATGACGGATTTTTGGCTGGCCATCATATACCATAGTATGCCATTGATAACACTGTGTCTAAGATTTTGCTTTTAAAATCAGAGTATGAACATATGGAGCAGTTTTTTCTATCAATTAAAAACTGGTTACTTTATTGATTTTGTTATTCATAAGAGGGTTTACTGTAAAGTGGTTGGCTTGTGTAGTTTAAAACTTATGCAATTTATGATTACTTCTAAAACAATTGATTTTTCATGCTTGACAGTTATTTCAGTGAAGTCTGCAAGACAAGTAATTGATGCACTGAATGCAGAGAAGGAAACTATAGATCTCATACTGGCTGAAGTTGGCCTTCCGAAGCAGAAGGGCATGAAGATGTTGAAGTACATAGCCCGAGACAAAGAATTGCGCAGAATTCCTATTATAAGTAAGATTTAGTTATTTACTTTGCTCTGACAAACCAATAAAATTATTGAGTTAAAGCAAGTTATGTTCTGGTCCTCATCAATGTTTTGAATATCTTGTTTTGATAAGTGATGTCTGCACAAGATGAGGTCTCCGTTGTTGTTAAGTGCTTGAGACTCGGAGCAGCAGATTATCTAGTAAAGCCTTTACGCACAAATGAACTATTAAATTTGTGGACGCACATGTGGAGAAGGAGGCGCATGGTTTGTATTGTCCAACTTCATATTTTTATGGATCTTCATAATTGTTTAGTTCATTCATCCATTATTAATTTGTCACCAACTTACTGTGTCTATAAACATTGCGCAATATTACATGGATGTAGAGGACTAACTAATGTGGATTTACACCTTTGTTTTGTTCTGTCAACTTTCACCATCACAACCATTGTATTTAGAAATTTATATGCATGCTTTCCATTTTTTGTTTTTTGTTATCACTTTTATTTAGAAGAAATGTTGCATTGTTTTCACTTTGTTTTCTATATCTAGAGTCTCGTATTGTTTTCCCTATTTGCAGAACAAGTTTTTTAGAACAAGAAATTGAAATTTGAAAGGTCTGTCTACATGTGTTGAAGTTGTGAGATGTTAGATGAAAGGAGATAAAATAATAAGAATCTTGAATAAAATGTAAAATATATTATAAGATATGTTATAATATTCTAGCATGTATGGGATTTTTATTATACGTGCTTTTTGATGGTACTTAAATGAGTAAAATACATGCTTAGCATTTTTAGAATTTCTATGGTAGGTTTTAAGGTTGATCTACCAATTACCTACAAATTTCTGGATTTTTGATTGGGCCAGGCCAGCTAGTTCCCATCATGTTTTCTTTACTTATCACAATCATTTGGTTAATCTTGTATGGAGTCATAGGGGATGCTTATTATGTCCTGGAAGCCATATTCCATATCAAATCATAGGGGATGCTTACTATTCCCTCCATCCCTTATTATAAAACTCACTATTCACGGGTATTAAGAAAAGCAGTTAATAGCAGCAATAAACTTGATTAATCTATGGGCGAATTAGCACCTCATACTTGCATTATGCTATTGTCTGCACTCTTTCCACCTATACTCACAAGAGAGTCTTATATATAGGGACAGAAGGAGTATTTGCGAAGTTATTAAATAAAAAATTGTTTGACAGTACCATCTTCATGTCTATTAAAATAAAAAATGACGTCAATCGTAGACTGTAGTTGGGAGTTTTATTTTGCATTCAGTAATGTTATACGACTTTGTCGGATTATAAGAGTTGAAATTTTGATAGAGATAATCATCCTTCACAGGAGATTTTCATATGAACTTATGGGGATCAACCATACAATATAATATGGAATGTAGAATGGTGACCTCTCAACCATAGTCTAGCTTGATTCTGCTCTTTGCATGTAGACACACAACACTTTTCTCTGGATTTTCCTTTCATGAATAGACCTTCCTGATTTCAAATTGAAATAGCTTTTATATTTTTGCTGGCAGCTTGGACTTGCAGAGAAGAACATGTTAAATTATGACTTTGATCTGGTAGTATCAGAGCCTAGTGATAACAATACAAACAGTACCACCCTGTTCTCTGATGACACCGATGATAAGTCGAAGAGAAGCACTATTCAAGAGACAGGAATATCAGTCCAACAAGAGCAAGAGGTGAGCGTTAAAAAGCTGTATTTAAATAATGCAACAATTTATGTGAGCACATGACTCCTGATAAGCCTTGAAACTTGATTAATCTATGCACCAGAGATTTCGTAAATTAAACTTTGGAGTCACTTTGCAACTAATTCCACCTTTCAGAGTGCAAACTTTGACACTGACATGCTAAACATTTTCATGTCCCCTTTTCAATGTAAATAAGATATCAAGTCTGATGCTGCTGTAGAGATTGACTTATGTACCCCACAAGTTATTGGTATGATAAATTGTTGATTACTGGGTAAATGTAAATGACCATTTTTAAAAGAACATACGTAACTATTCAGATCCAAGGCCTAAATTAGTTACCCTAAAATAAATTTTTAGCTGCATGGGCATGAAAATCATGACCACGTCAGGAAGATTATGAAGTAATACTTTGAAAAGAGTTATATAATCATAAATTGAAGATATAAAATGTCGCAACATTAATTACCAAAAACAAAGAGGAAGGGTGACAATAGGAAAGTGGGGCGTGTGCATGCACAGAACCAGAGGTAATCCAATTGCGTAGAAACTAGAAACAGATGTAAGTTTTTTGTGTGTATAAATAAATGGGTGTGCAATGAAGTAGAATTACTCTAATACCTTTTTATTCACCCAGCTACTACTGCCTAATGGTATTTAAGCTATATGAGCAGATAGTGTTATATAGCTGCTTGTATCTTCAAATCAGAGATGCTATCGTATGCTAGTTATTTCATGTATAAACCTTTTCAGTCTACTATTGCAATTGCTGCTGCTGTTGAGGAACCTCGAGATGTTCATGCATCAGAATGTCAGCCTGATGTCCATGGAGTAGATGATCAGCGAACAGGTGTGCTTCTCTTCTTCATTCCTCTTTTTTATATAATATTTTTTTTTGACATTAGCATTGAAGTTATAGAGTAATTGATAGAACCCGGGGCACATGGGTAGGTTAGTTGTTGGGCTCAAAGTATGGGAAGCCTAGGGCTTAGGGAAGATTATGCGCATGAAACAGAATTGCTTAGAGGGAGGGAATTGGTTGCAGTTGCTGAGTTGGCAAGGTGTTAGGACAGGCAGCAGAAATAGTGGAAAGGAGGAGTGAAGGGTAGGAAATTAGTTGTTTTTTTGTTATTAAGCAGAGAAAACAGTTTCTCTGAGGAGCTTGACTCGGGGATTCTCAGGGTTCATCTTCTGTAATGGTTCCTTTTCCAATCAGTAATACTGTTTTCTCTTCTCTCTTAATCTGGATCCCTATCAGTAATGGCCTACTAGCTCTTCCTAAGTATTAGAACAACCCATTCTGGCTATTAAATTCCATAAAATTAAACAAATAATGATTTATTTTGGTTTTCTCATCTTTCCCTTCCTTTTAGGCAATTTTTGTCTGTACGTGTGTATTTGTTCATGTAATTGAATTACTTGTGGTAGCTCGCCTTCTATAACTCTGTAGTTTCTAATCTGAAATGGCTTCAATCCAAAAAGGATATTTTAGTTCCTGAGGCCAAAGAAAATTTTATTAAAGTTGCGTGAATATGCTGTTTCCATTTTATTGGTTTCTCTCTGATGATGCTTTAATTTTATTTCTATAGCTTCTTTTTCATCTGGTCCAAAGAAGAGCGAACTAAGGATTGGGGTTAGGGAGTCATCAGCTTTCTTCACATATGTTAAAGCATCAGTGCTAAAGAGAAACCTTGAAGGGATTGTTCAAGCTGATAACAATGCTGTCGCACATGTTAGGATGGAAGTTATGCATCAAGCATGTGCTCAACAAGGGGTTAGTGATCTTGAACTATGCAAAAGTGGAGAAACTTGTGATAGTCAATCGCAAGATGACTTCCCCAGCAGCAATAGTATACCTGATTCTTTATCTATTGAGAGATCTTGTACTCCACCTGCATCTTTGGAAGCCTCGCAGCAAAACCGTTACGAAGAAGAAAATTTGCATCACAACAGTCTGATGCATCCAAGAAATGGGACCCATTGCTCTGAGCTCGAAATGTCTAACATGCCTGCGCAAAATTTGCATCACAACAGTCTGATGCATCCAAGAAATGGGGCCCATTGTCCTGAGCTTGAAAGATCTAACATGACTGCACAACATGCGTATCCATATTATATGTCATCGGGAGTTAATCATGTTATGATGCCTTCATCGGCGCAAATGTATCAAAAGAATGTCCATGACCTGCAGAATCATGCTGGTACATCTATGATTGCTCACTACAATCATGTTCCACAAGGCGGTCCTCATACCAACGGCATGATGTCCTACCCGTATTACCCAATGAATATGTGTTTACAACCAGGTCAGATTCCTGCAGGTCAGTCATGGCCATCCTTCAGAGGCTCAAGTTCATCGGAAGCAAAGTTAAGTAAAGTTGATAGGAGAGAAGCAGCATTGATTAAATTCAGACAGAAAAAGAAAGAGCGCTGTTTTGATAAGAAAATTAGGTATGTCAATCGGAAACAACTTGCTGAAAGACGGCCTCGTGTGAGGGGACAGTTCGTCAGTAAGTTGAATGGTACTAATGTGGATCTTAATGGACAGCCTCCTTCCATTGAATATGATGAAAATGAAGATGATCAGGGAGCTAGAGATTACTCTCCCAGGGATGCTTGAATATGTTAAACTGTCATGTCGTCGAAATGACTAAGGGCCAATCAGTTCCTATATTATCCTGTCAATGGAAAATTGATGTCTAGGCATTAACTGCCCATCACTTGCTACGAGGGTTGAAGATCCAGTGTACACCCTCATCAATTATAGCTGAGTCATTTTCTGAATACTGCTTCCTCAAATGATCCGTCTGGCTATGAGATCTTTGGAAGGTATACCTCTGTATACCTCCAGCCGACGATGTCCAATGCAGTTGAAAGTTTCATACCATTCTTATGTACTATTGAACTGATAAAAGCAGGCTGTGCTTTCATATTTTTTTGTTAAGAAATCTTATTGTCCGGATGCATGAGTTTTTGTTTCCTTTCAAAAGTTCTATTTTTAATCAAAATTTATAACTATCCAAAAGCCTTTTCCGCTCGAATTTTCAAAGTACCATTTCTTTTAGCTCTATCTTTATGGAGTTCAGGAAAATCTCTCAACCATCCAAAGCCTTTCCTTTCTCTACTTCTGTGTGTTTGTGTGTATTCCAGTCTTAAACTACCGTATAATTGTTGTAAAATACAGTTGATGCGATCTTAATCACTAATGATTTTGCTGTTTATTTTCTTTTGGTTTAGTAAGGACTCCGGAGCCAATGATCTTAATCACTAATTGCCAGGGTTTGCCTTGTACAAACTGTGTTAATCTAATTCAGAAGGTCCAAATGGAGTAATGTACAATGCTTTAATTATGGGGGATGACAAAAATTAAAATTTCTATTGTTTTTACAAGTTGTGAGTAGAGTTACAGGGATATTGTTGTCTAAACTATAATGTTTAAGTATAGATTTGAGTAGCTGGACTCGGTGGTTTAATTGTTCAGGAACAGAAAATCAAAATGTCCAAGATTTTTATCCCAAAAAAAAATTTAGTTAATTTTCATCAATGTTTTTTTTTATTTTTCATTAATGGTTGAACTATTATATCCTATAAATTGAAAATTCACTTTGGAAGAGTGAAATCCTACGTATTGATGGAGAACAACAAATTATTGCCATTCCACTGTTAGTTGTCAACGTTTTTTTTGCCATTCTGGTGATCTTTCTGCTTTTCTTTGCATGTGCTAGTTCAAACTTCAAAGTACCATAAAATTAATTGAACAATGCATAAAAGATGGAACGCTCTCATTTGCTTGAATGAAAGAATTTTACATGTAATAAAAGAAACACTTGAATCTGTGATACAACTATAAAGCAAAGATAGCAGACTAATGTGTCAACTTAAAATAGAGAATTAATATGATTGCAAGGACCAGAGCTGCCATCAAGGAGCCAACAATCCATTTGTTCCTGCTCATCCTTTTTGACATAGCTGCCAAAATTTTCTTGCTCCTGCTAATGTTATCATCCACTCCATGGAGCTGGATCATAAAGGAAAAAATCAGTTAACAGAGACACTCATATGTGCCACGCCTGAAGTCGGATTTGATTCAACGCAGGGAAAAGCATTCAAAATAATGAAGTTTCTTGTATAAGTGTATCTGTTAGTTGAGCTTGAGTATCAAATGTTAAATTATTTGGACACGGGCCGCCGATGTATTACAAAACGGGGATCTAAGTGGTAGAACTTACCGATTTATGGGCATGAAGTAAAGATTGGCGTTGTTGATGCAAATCTTGGAGGATAGAGACACCGAGCTCCTCTGTCTCCAGCAATGTTTTTCTGCTGTTTGTTAACCTATCAGTGGATTGATTTATTCTCTCAGTAGACATCAAAATTCTTCCCTTTTGATCATTTGATACCTGTTCTAGCATCCATAAGTAGCAATGAGAATCCATAATAAATGAAGAGAGGCGTAAATGTTGCTGGTTATGAGAAACACAAGTGAAATTCAAATGTCAAACGAATCCAATGTTGAGTTAAGAATATCTACACTCGGCAATGCCTCCCGGCTCCCACTCCTCACCCTAGAAAGAACATAAAATATTTCAGCCCATTTACATGTTTTATGAATGTACGATCCTGACCTGGAGGCTCATGTTTGAAAACAATTCATGACCTCCTATACGAAAATGGTATAATTAGTTGTATCTTAGTATTTTTCTCCTTCAACGTGGTTTGAACTCCGATCATTTAATTCGTTTAACTCTTTTGACTCTTAACTCAGACCAGCTAAACTACCCAACCCCCTACTTGAAAAAAGGCCTTTAGCAGTGTTAACTTACCAGTAACCCAATATTTCATCTTCTTACATGTGTAATGGTAATCTAAACTCACATTCAAAAAGATAAACACCGACACCTATTAATATATGATGAAGAATGGCTAAAACATATACCGCTAGTGAATCAATCCTTCCTAACTCCAACAACTCATCTCGAGCAGTGATGCTGGCATTAGCTGATGTGACTCTTTTAACTTCATTTTTCAAATTGTTCAAATCAGTTTTATATTCCCTTAGTTTGGCAAGAAGGGTTGCCTTCATACTTGGCTGCAAGCTCCTAGCCTCAAGGTCCATTTTCCGAATCTGAACATTTTCAAGTGGGAATTATTAGAGTCAAACACCGGGGGGGGGGAGGATGAGGAGGAGGAGGAGAGAGGTTCAATTATACCAACGTATCAGCATCCTCCAATCCAGCTTTTATTTCAGACAGTTTCTGCTTCTTCTGTTCTACAGCACAAACAATAACTAGTTAATCATTCGGGTAAACTTCGATGCCACGCCATCTTTAGGAACTAAACAAATCAAAATTACAACAACTCTTTCTATGAAAACATTCAAAGAACCAGTTTTCCAATAGAAGTTATCAACTCTACACAACATAGAAAACCACCAATAGAAAATTAAATAAAAAGCCAAGTACTTATTTGGTTTCATAGCACATTTACTTCTTTTTTTGACAGTACAATTCCTCATTCAAATGAAAAATATACTCCTTATAAGTAAATCATGTGCAGAGTACAGTAGAATTCTTGCATCTACTAACACAACACCCAAGTATTAACATCATAGACAACATGTCCAATCAATCTAGCATATAATGATCAATTTCAGCTGGCTTCAGTTTACCATGATCGATTTCTGCCAATATTTTCTGTTTTTATTTTTATTTACAATTACAATATTGTCACCTTATTTTAACTCTTATACAAATATTTGAAAACATGAAATGTGACAAATATTGTAAATAAAAATAAATCTTCAAGTCTAACAAGCTTAAATTCACAAAACTTAGTTTACATCTGATCATTAGCTTTACAATGCGAAACAACATTATCATTTTTTATATGTATATGTTCGTTTCTACGTCCAGAACTCCCACGATCAAGTTTGGGTCATTCAATTGTAATTTTACCACAAATTTGTTATGTTTGGCTTCTGGCCTCAAAATTAACTTCAATCTCTAAATCAATTCTACCTAAAAGCTAAAACTTATAGCTTATGCAGTAAAATATAGTAATTTTTCAAATTTATTAAAATTGGAAGACAAATACACACACAATAGTGATTCTGATTCAAACAATTCAAACCTCTGTAACACTGACACCTATGGTTGAAGACATGTACGGTGTCCGACCACCGACACATGTGATTTCATTCAATTAATTCATTTTCTCACATTATCACCGGTGTCAACGTGCTATGTCAGGTCATGTCCAGTGTCCGTGTCTATGCTTCAAAGATTCAAACACGACATGAAAATATTCATACTTTAATCACTTAACTATATATACTTTTTTTCATAATCACAATAATCTCAAAAATGATTAACCACCTTAAACAAAGAGAATACATTACCTCCATCAAGAGCAGAAGCTGCAGTACACTGTCTCGAAAGAATAGCCGATAGCTCACAGTATTGACGCTCGTACCCATCAAATACCTCACTCATTGTTCCCGATTTCTCTACACCCACCTTTCCAATTCAAAATCCAACAAATCAAATTCAATACAGAACAAAAAATCTCAATTACTTACAAGACATTCATCCGGAAAAAAAAGAGCAAATACAAATTATACAATTGAATCTCAGAAAATATTGATTAAAAAGCTATTTAACACCGATACTTTTGATTGTCCTACACGTATATCACTACGTTGAATTATATCGTTGTCTCAAAAAATGTCGACGTGTTTGTGTCTGAGCTAAAAAGATAATTTTCATGCAGAAACAGAAGAACGTGCATGATCATGTATGAAGTATTGAGAGAGGATCATGAAAATGAATACCGGAGATTGATCGGAGGGATCACCGGATATTGATCGGAGGAGAGGTGGCGGTGGGTGAACCGAAACGGAGCGTTGCTCAAATGTTTAGGAAAGAAAGGAAGAAGAAAGACAGTTAGTTGGATTCCAACAAACTTTGGTAAGTTATTTACGTTTGTGCCATGGAATTATTAGGTGGACATTTCTAACCTTTACATTAAGAATCAATTATTACAGAGTTGTCCTTTGTAAGAAGAAATCGCCAATGTTTTGTTGTCAGGAGAAATGATATATTGACAACCTTTTGGTTGTCCAACATCGTATATCTATATTGTATAGATACTATATTATTTTTTAATTAGTTGTTTCTCTCTCTTATGGTTGCATCAATAGTTACAATTGATGTATTTTTATACTAGTTGTCCAAAAGTTGTTGATTTTTAGATGTTCATATATCATTGCTCTATTGTTAGTGATTGTATTTGATTAGAAGATGACTACCGAAGCGGTGTTTGGTGGTGGTTGTATGTGGTTGCAAAGATTGGAATCGGGGAGTGGGCGTACATGCAAACTCTCCGACATTTTGTTCATTCACTAATGAAATTATGTTGCAACATGTTATTCTCTTCTTTAACTGTTATCATCATTATCTCATTAGTCATCATGTTTCATCGATTATTCTAAAAAAAAAAAAAAAGAGTCTTGCGTTAATTTTCTTGGAAATACGAGAAAATTGTGATGGGAACAATCTCTAAGAAACACGAGTGAAGTGTGGGTGATTTTAGAATGTTCTTACAAATGGTAGTTTTTCGTAAAGTCTTCTGATTTTTGATGGAAATAATTGGGAAAGATAGAGTGCACCGATGAAGTCGTTTGGTGCTCATGATGTTTTTGAAGTTGTGCAAAAAGGATACAAAGATTTGGGAGAAAATCCAACTGATGTACAACGATCAACCTTCCAAGATTTAAGAAAGGAATATTGCAAGATGTTGTGCTACATTCATCAAAAGGTAGATTCTCAACATTGTGAGAAAATCTCAAAGGTAACCAAATCAAAGGAAGCCTGGGATATATTAGAGAGATATCATGACTGTCACGACCCTATCTATGGCCATGATCGGCGCACAGACTAACATTCCTAAACAATTAAACAAGTCTGGCAAGCCTAACATAAAATATACATACTTTTAATAATACACGATTTACTAAAAATTCAACAGAGTTTCCTTTGTTTTTCCAACATTTCCAAAATATTTACATATCCATGTTTCATATTCACATCAAAATATCATCCAAAAGTATTCACATGTGCTCATGTTCCATTGTTTTCACATATTCAAAAAGAGATGGTAGCTACATACAAGCAACACTTCGCATAATACTACATAGAGCCCAAAAATACCAAACACACCCTAACCCACATAGCTGCATGATGAGCAAAACCGCAAGTGTACGGTTCTGCCAAAGTAGTAAAAAGAGAGTATCGTTTCAACAGGGAGTTGTTTAATTTGATTGACTTTTAAAAGATGATTAGAAGAGAATTTGATTATAAAGACTGGGTTTTAAAGGTTTTAAAACAATAATAATAAAAGGCGCCTTGGGATTATTGGTTCATCATAATAACGAATCCTTCACAAACAAACCATAAACCATGACTTTATATTCGACTTACTTTCTAAAGACAAGTTTCTCTTTAGCGTATCAAAGCCTCTCTCGAGGTGCAGTGAGTGTGTTCCTCTAACAATCAAGCCTATTCTCATGGTTGATTATTATTAGAATCCTTGAAGAAAGAAACTTTATATGTCTCAAGGTTTGCTAGACTATTCTCATGTTTCGCAATCCTTGTCTAAATTCACTTGTTCCAATATCAAAGCTCCACTCTCGCTTTATGAATTGATATTTGAGATGATGAATTAA